>WNFX01001244.1_pt1 | contig 26312 bp, 27 predicted proteins | sample 5400111 | NCBI WGS metagenome assembly WNFX01 (sample SAMN13153363, study PRJNA577476) | soil metagenome | isolation source: 40 cm soil or saprolite under grassland replicate 1 | place: USA:California | collected 2016-06-15
AGCCGGTGACGAACGCGTCGGCGAGCAGCACGAAGTCGTCCTCATAGGAGTCGCCGGGTTCGCCGGGCAGGCGGATGCAGTTGGCGTCGGCCCACGGTACGCGCAGCAGCTGGGCCTGGGCGCCGCGGTAGGGGCCCATACCGGCGGTGATGGTCTCGACCGCGCGGCCGACCTGCTCGACCACACCGAGCGGCTCGTGGCCGAGCACCATCCGGGCACTCGCTCCGGTGCGGCCGTCGTACAGGTGCAGGTCGGTGCCGCAGATGGCGCTGGAGGTCACGCGGACCACCGCGTCGGAGTCGGCCTCGATGGTCGCGTCCGCCACGTCGCGTACCCCGACAGTGCGGACGTCCTCGTACACAACGGCTTTCATGCTTTCCTCCCCGCTCCACCGTCAGGCTGACCTGCTTGCCGATGAACTCGGCATCGCTTCATGCAGCGTCGGCGCTCTGACCCGTTCCGGCAACTGGCGACCCCGCCTTTGCTCACCCGTTGCCGAGCCGGTGTGTAAGACGACCTCAGGTGGGAACAGGCTCGCTGTGAGCGACCCGGAGTTGGTGAAGGCGGACGGGCAGCTAGCCCACCAGGTCCAGCGCGAGATCGAGCGCAGCCGGGAGATGGCGGCACGGCTCGCGGAGACCGAGGCGAAGATCGCCGACGTCCAGGACGAGGTTGCCAGAACGTACGAACAACTCGCCGCGCGGCGAGGCGACTCGGCGTACCGGGAGCGGGCCGCGCGCGCCCGCGAAGCCGCGCAACAAGCCCGGAGCATGGCCGAGCACGATCGTTCGGTCGCCGAGAGCGGGTAGACCCGCGGCGCATAGGCGGTCAGCGAAGGCGTCTGTGCGGTCGGTGATGCCTGCCGGCCGCCGGCGTGGACAGGGCGTTGACCAGCCACAACGCACCGTTACGGCAGTCGATGCTTTCGTCCGAACGGCCTATAACCGCACGTCAGAAGCCGCCGCACACTGACCCGGTGGACAAAACGGGCCCCATCACTTTGCCCGGCGTTCTGATCGGGATCGTTGTCGGAATCGGCGTCGGTTGGCTCTGGGCGACGTTTCGCCGGGCGTGGCGTGATGTAGGCAGCGCACGGGAACTCGGCGCGGAGCGATCCAAGGCCGCCTGGGCGCGCTCCGGGGAACTGCTGCTGTTCGGCTTCCTGCTGGCGGTGGTGGTGGCGTTCGCGCTCGGCCACCGGTAGCGACCGGGCTGCACCTAGGCAGAGTGGCCGGCTTTCAGGTGGGAGACGGCCGAGAACAACAACGGCGGCGCCGAGGGGTCCCGGTGGCTTCCCGAGCTGGCCAGCCATCCCGCGTTCGACTACGGCCGCGTCGGGCACACCATCGAACTCGTGCCGGGCGTCGGTGCGGTATTCGACCCGCCCGCCGGGCGGTGCGTCCTGCGTACCACCGACCGGCTCTGCCCGAGGAGCTGGGTGGCAGCCGTAACTGGGACTACCGGTACAGCTGGCTTCGCGACGCGGCATTCACCATCTACGCGTTGATGACGCTCGGTTTTCTGGAAGAGGCCGCGGCGTTCATGGAGTGGCTGCAAGGGCGCAGCGAATCCGCAACGCGCGAACGCGACGTGATGATGCCGCTGGTGAAGTTTTCCGGGCCGACGGATCCGCGCTTCCTGCGCACCCTCGACCGTGCCTGAAACCCGCCGAAGTTCCTTGATTCAGTACCAGATCGCCAGCGCCTGACCCTGCTCGTTGCGCTGCGGCGGATCGGGCAGCGACACCCCGAAACCCGTCGCGATCCGATGCGCGCTCCATGCCGCCGCCGCAGCGTCCAGGACGTCGTCCGGCCCCGCCCGCCCCGCCGCGCCGAGATCGTCGGGTAGGGCGATGCCGGCGTCGCGCAACAATCGCCGCCGGACCGCCTGACCGGCCCAGCTGTGCTTCGGGTATGCCACGTCGGCGCCCGCCATCGCCCGGAACGAGACCTCGGGGTGCACCTCGTGCAGCCGGTGCGAGTCGCAGAGGCCGTTGGCTTCCCGCAGTTTGTGCCGCAGCCCGTATGCCTGGCGGCTGAAACCGGCTCCGGTCAGCTCGCGGCAGGCGGCGTTGGCTTCCGCGTACCCGGAAAGCTCCCACACCGGCCCCGGCGGCACCCGGAAGACGCTGCTGCGCCGCGCGCCGACGAACCGGGCCGCATGTTCGTCGGCGTCCCGCCAGCCGGTGGACAGCAGGCCGAGCGGCATGTCGAGCCCGACGGCGGCCATCTCGGGCCCGGCCGAGGCGAGCAGCGCGGCGAGGGACAGATCAACGGACGCCCCCGCGAACGCTCCGTCGATCAACTCCACCGCGACCCAGCCGGCGCGGCACGCGTCCACACCGAGCACCCGAATTGTCATGAGCTGTCGCGAAGGCGCTGCGGCACGGAGCCAGTCTGCCACCCGCCAGACGGGCGCCGCCCGCCCGGAGGCTCTCCGGCGGGCGGCGCTCCGGCGTCTGGCGAGCGCCGGTGCGTGAGACCGCTCGCCGACCTCCCCCGTGGCCGTGCCACCAGGTCGCCGAGCCGTTGCCACCGCTGCGCGCACGGCGGTCTCCGGCAACGGCTCGACTCTGCCGGATGCCGCTACCACGTCTCTATCGCAGCGCTACTGACCGCTACGCGGCCGGCTTCCGCGACGCGACCGCTCTAGTGGCGGGGGAGAGCCGGGGGAAGGTCCGGCAAACGGTGTACCGCCTGCGGGTATTTGACCGATGGCGAACCCGTCCGGCGGCACTAGCGTGTGGGGGATGCAGAACATGATCGCCGCTGTGATGCTCATCCTCGGCACGCTGCTCGTGCTCGCCGGTGTCGCGGTCGTCGTGGCGAAGGCGATCCTCACCCCGGACACCGACCCCGGCGCGGACCTGCCCGCGGTCGAGGTGGTGCCGGGCTCGGCGCCGCCCAGCCACCGCCGCAGCCGCAGGGCGTTGCGCATGGTCCGCCGGATCGAGCCGTCCGACCGGCTGATCGCGTGGGGCGTCGTGCTTCTCCTGCTCGCGGCGGTCGCGTCCGGGATGATCTCGTTCAACCTGGGGGCGAGCACCACCAGTAAGTAGGGCCTGTTTGTGACCTTGGCTGCCCCGAGCCAGCGACCGTGGGACAGGAGGACTATTCTGCATCTTCGGGAGCGGCTTTCCGGAAGGTTCCGTCGCCCCTGACATAGCTGGTGATCAGCACAGGAGGCCATCCGTGACCACCGTCGCCCCGAAGCCGATCGTCACGCGGCCGTGGCCGGTCCACCAACCCGTCAAGGGCTCGGCGTTCGCCCGGCTGCTGCGCACGACCGACGCCAAGCAGATCGGGTTGATGTACCTGGTCACGTCGATGGCCTACTTCGTCATCGGCGGGTTCATGGCGCTGCTGATGCGCGCCGAGTTGGCCAGGCCGGGGCTGCAGTTCCTCAGCACCGAGCAGTACAACCAGCTGTTCACGATGCACGGCACGATCATGCTGCTGTTCTTCGCGACGCCGATCCTGTTCGCGTTCGCGAACTACATCGTGCCGCTGCAGATCGGCGCGCCGGACGTGTCGTTCCCCCGGCTCAACGCCTTGGCGTACTGGCTCTACCTCTTCGGTAGCGGCCTGGCGCTCGCCGGCTTCATCACGCCCGGCGGCGCCGCCGACTTCGGCTGGTTCGCCTACGCGCCGCTCAACAACGTGATCAACTCGCCCGGTGTCGGCGCGGACATGTGGATCGTCGGCATGGTCATCTCCGGTCTGGGTACGATTCTCGGCGGGGTCAACATGATCACGACGATCCTGACGTTGCGCGCACCGGGCATGACGATGTTCCGGATGCCGATCTTCACCTGGAACATCATGATCACCTCGCTGATGGTGCTGATGGTCTTCCCGATCCTGGCCGCCACGCTGCTCGCGTTGCTGGCCGACCGGCAGCTCGGCGCGCACGTCTTCGACTCCGCCACCGGCGGGCCGCTGCTCTGGCAGCACCTCTTCTGGTTCTTCGGCCATCCTGAGGTCTACATCGTCGCGCTGCCGTTCTTCGGCATCGTCACCGAGGTCATTCCGGTCTTCAGCCGCAAGCCGATCTTCGGTTACAAGGGCCTGGTCGCGGCGACGATCGCCATCGCCGCGCTGTCGATGAGCGTGTGGGCGCACCACATGTTCGCGACCGGCCAGGTGCTGCTGCCGTTCTTCTCGTTCCTGACGTTCCTGATCGCCGTGCCGACCGGTGTCAAGTTCTTCAACTGGATCGGCACCATGTGGAAGGGGCAGCTGTCGTTCGAGACGCCGATGATGTTCGCCATCGGCTTCCTGTTGACGTTCCTGCTGGGCGGGCTGTCCGGGGTGCTGCTGGCATCACCGCCGGTCGACTTCCACGTCTCCGACACCTACTTCGTCGTCGCGCACTTCCACTACGTGCTCTTCGGCACCATCGTGTTCGCGGTCTTCGCCGGCATCTACTTCTGGTTCCCGAAGATGACCGGGCGGATGCTCGACGAGCGGCTCGGCAAGGTGCACTTCTGGCTGACCTTCATCGGGTTCCACACCACGTTCCTGGTGCAGCACTGGCTGGGCACCCGGGGCATGCCGCGGCGGTACGCCGACTACCTGGCCTCCGACGGCTTCACGACGTGGAACACCATCTCCACGATCGGTTCGTTCATACTCGGTGCCTCGACGCTGGTGTTCATGTACAACGTGTGGAAGTCCTACAAGACCGGCCGCGTCGTCGAGGTCGACGACCCGTGGGGTCACGGAGCCTCACTGGAGTGGGCAACGTCCTGCCCGCCGCCGCTGCGCAACTTCGACCGCATGCCGCGGATCCGCTCCGAGCGGCCGGCGTTCGACCTGAAGTACCCCGAGCACGCCCCCGGCCACTCGCTGCAGCACCCGCCGGAGGGTGGCGCGAAGCCGGGCAGCGTCGCGGCCCGCGGCGGCGCCCGCTATGAGGAGGACACCTCCGGGGAGCGGTGACCTGTCCCTGCCTACGCCGAAGCCCGTCCCGTTCGCCGGGGCGGGCTTCGGCGTAGGCTGGCTCCGGGGTCTAAGCCACCCGGGGTGCCATCCGCTCGCCGCGCTGGACGGGCACCCGCGGCGGCAGGCCCAGCACCGGCGGCAGGCCGAGCACCTCGGCGACGCCGAAAACGGTGAAAAGCTTCGCGACGAACGGGTTGGGATCGCAGACCCGGAACTCCACCTCGAACTCGTCGCAGATGCGGCGGGCGACCACCAGGGTGCCCAACCCGGTGGAGTCAACGAACGTGACGCCGGCGAGGTTGACGACGATCGCGTCGGCGGCGCGCCGCATGAGTATCGCGGAGATTGCGGCCCGGAGGTTCTGGGCTGTTGCGTAATCGACCTCTCCGGACAGCGCGATCACGGTCTCCCGAGCGCTCTGCCGGCGGGTCTCGATCGACAGGCTCACTGCGTTGCCTCCTGCATATGACCATCCGACCAGATGGCCCCTGAGGTGCAGCAAGCGTAGCCGATCTACTGTGGACTACGCTACGTTCTGTATACCGCTTCGCTACTTCTTGCCGAAACGCATGCTACTCAGGCCACGATCGGCTGGCCGTTCAGCGTCACGTCCACCGCGCGCATCTGGGCCAATGCGTCGTCAACCGTGGTCCGTGCCACACCTGCTGTCATGTCGAGTAATACCGTCGTGTCGAAACCTTCACGCACCGCGTCCAGCGCCGTCGCGCGTACGCAATGGTCGGTCGCGACACCCACGATGTCGACCGCGTCGACGCCGCGCATGCGCAGCCAGGCGGCCAGCGAGACGCCGCCGGCGTGCCCCTCGAAACCGGAGTACGCGGCCGTGTAATCGCCCTTCGTGAAGATCGCCTCGATGTGGTCTGTATCCAGGTTGGGATGGAAGTCCTGCCCGGACGTGCCGACCACGCAGTGCACCGGCCAGCTGTTGACGTAGTCGGGCGGGTTGCCGAAGTGGGCGCCCGGGTCGATGTGGTGATCCTGGGTCGCCACCACATGCGCCCAGCGGCTGTCGTCGGTCGCCAGCGCCTCGGACACGGCCGTCGCCACCCCGGCGCCACCGGCCACGGCGAGCGAACCACCCTCGCAGAAGTCGTTCTGCACGTCCACGATGATCAGCGCCCTGCTCACGCTTTCCTCCCTGGCACGCAGGTCACGGGGATCGCCGGCTCACCCTGGGAGAGCTTCAGACCCTCCCACGGTATCGAGATCAAACAGTCTCGCAGGTGCTCGCGCGACTCGGCCAGGGTTGGCAGGTCGGGCACGACCTCGCCAGCGCGTATGAACGAGCGCTGCAGGGCGCGGTCGTGCGGCTGCGACTCCGGCGTGCCCTGTGGCACCACGATCTCTTCCGTCGCGGTACCCGTCGGCTTGTGCCGGCGCACCGCGGTCTTGCGCCCGCCCACCGTGGCCTTGTTCTCCGACCGCTTGACCACCGGCTTGCCGTCCACCTCGACCAGCTTGTAGACCAGCCCCGCGGTCGGCGCCCCGGAGCCCACGACCACGGCCGTCCCCGCGCCGTAGACGTCCACCGGCTCCGCCGCGAGCGAGGCGATGGCGTACTCGTCGAGGTCGCCAGAGACGACGATCTTCGTCTCGGTGGCGCCCAGCTCGTCGAGCAGGTCCCGGGAGTGCTGCGCGAGCACGGAAAGGTCACCGGAGTCGATGCGGACCGCCCGCAGGTCCGGCCCGGCCACCGCGATCGCGTTGCGGATGCCCTGCGCGATGTCGTAGGTGTCGACCAGCAGCGTGGTCTGCTTGCCCAACGTGGCGACCTGCGAGGCGAACGCGTTCAGCTCGTCGTCGTGCAGCAGCGTGAACGCGTGCGCGGCCGTACCCGCAGTCGGTATGCCGTAGCGGCGCCCCGCGGCGAGATTGGAGGTCGACGCGAAGCCCGCCAGATATGCCGCCCGGGCCGCGGCCACCGCGGCCTCCTCGTGCGTACGCCGCGAGCCCATCTCGATCAGCGGCCGGCCCCGGGCGGCGGTGACCATGCGGGCGGCGCCGGCGGCGATGGCGCTGTCGTGGTTGAGGATGCTCAGGATCAGCGTCTCCAGGACGACACACTCGGCGAACGTGCCGGAGACCGTGAGGATCGGCGAGGTGGGGAAGAAGAGCTCGCCTTCGGCGTACCCGTCGATGTCGCCGGTGAAGCGGTAACCGCTGAGCCACTCGGCGGTCGCGTCGTCGACCACCCCGCTGCTCTTGAGGAAGGCGACCTCGTCCGGGTCGAAGTGAAAGTCGCGCAGCTGCTCGACGATGCGACTGGTGCCCGCCACGACGCCGTACCGGCGGCCCAGGGGCAGCCGGCGCGCGAAGACCTCGAACACGCAGCGCCGCCCGGCGGTGCCGTCGCGGAGCGCGGCGGAGAGCATCGTCAGCTCGTAGTGGTCGGTGTGCAGTGCCGTTTCCACGTTCACAGATCACAGCCTAGGGCGCGCGCTGCGACGATGGCGACGCCTCTCGCGCGCGGGCGGCGGCCGGTCGCCGGGCGGTCAGCGGCCCGCCAATGTCTGCGCGAGGGAGGGGATGGGACCGGCTCAGTTGTCGGAGGGCAGGGAGCGCAGCGCGGCGGCGAGTTCGGCGCGGCCGCCCACCCCGAGCTTGGAGTACACCCGCAGCAGATGGTTGTCTACGGTGCGGGCGGACAGGTACAGCTGGTCGGCGATCTCCTTGCTCGGCACGCCGGCCGCGGCGAGCTTGGCGATCTGGCGTTCCCGCGTGGTCAGCGCCGGCGTCGGTACGACCAGCGTCGGCACCTGCGCGCCATCGCAGCGGGCCAGCAGCGAGGTGAGCAGTTCGGTGGCCGCGGCGGTCTGTGGCGCCCGGGCGCCGCGCAGATGCGGGATCGCCGCCGCGGCGGCCTCGGCGGCGTAGAGCACCATGCCCAGGTCGGCGAACTCCTCGGCCACGGCCAGCAGGCCACTGCCGTCGGAGGAAGCGGCAGCCCGGGCGTGCCAGGCCATCAGCGGGGCGAGCGGCCCCTCCACCATCGTCGACAGCTCGCTGAGCCGGTCGACGACCTCGTCGGCGTGCCGCAGGCGTACCAGATCGTGCAGGGCATGTAGCTCGTGGCCGGCGAACCCGTCGGCGCGCAACCGGTCGACCAGGCGGTTGAGCACGTCGGTGCCGGTGGTGAGATCGCCGGAGCACACCGCCGTCCAGCTGCGGGCCTGCTCCAACCACGGGTACAGGAACTGCATGGTGGGCCGGTAGGCGCGGTCGGAGTCGGCGATCGCCTCGGCGGCGAGCGCCGTGTCGCCGGCGAGCGCCGCCACGTGCGCACGCTCGGCGTGGGCGAGAGCGGCGTACACCTGACTGGAGGCGAGGATCGCGGTGGCCTGGCCGGCGTGGCGCGCGGCGTCATGCAGCCGGCCACGCAGCCGCGCGGCCTGGGCGCGGACCAGCGTCACGTACCCGGAGCCGAGGTGGAAGTCGCCGGCGTCGGCCAGCCCGGCGAACTCGGCGGCCACCATGGTGTCGACGGCCGCGAGGTCGCCGGCGACGATCATGGCGGTGCCGCGGGCCAGCTCGACGGCGAGCTGGATGTACGGCGTCTCGGAGCGCCACCGGGGCGCGTCGGCCTCGACCGCCGCCATCGCGCGCATGGTCTGGACGGGCATGCCGCGGGCCGCCTCCAGAAGCCAGACGGTACTGGCGGCCAGAGCCCGCGTGCCGGCGGCGCTGACCGGACTGTCCAGGACGTTGTGCGCCAGCTCGAGCGCGGTTTCGTGCTCGCCGTGGTGCAGTCGCATGATCGACTCGACGGCGAGTACCCAGGCGCGCGCCGTCGGGTCGGCGAGTGCCGACCCGTCCTTGCCCAGGTGCTCGACCGTGCACTCCTCGCTGAGCCCCCAGTACGTGACGATCGCGCGGATGCCCAGCCACCGGCTGCGCTGCTGGTCGTCGGCGATCAGCTCGGTCACCGAGTCGAGGATGGCCAGCGACTCGTTCGGCTGGTCGGCGAACATGAGCAGGGTGCCGAGCATTTCGGCCGCCTCGAACCCGCCGCCCGCGTCCAGCGCGGCCCGCCCGAGCCGGACCGCCAGCGGGATGTCGTAGCTGGCGAAGGCCTGCCGGCAGGCGTTGAGCAGCTGCTGCGGGTCGCGCGCGGTGTCGCTGTCCAGACGCCACACCGCCACCCGCAGGAGGTCGTCGCGGCGGCGGGCGCCGACCTCTTCGACGGACTGCGCGAGGGCGGCGAGCAGCCGGCGGAACCGGGTGACCGGGCAGCGCCTGCGCACCACCTCGCCGTACATGGGATGGGCCAGGCGCACGTTGACCCGCCGGTCGTCGCGGACCACCCGGATGAGCTGGCGCTCCTCGGCCAGCTCGACGGTCGCCGCGTCGGTGGCGCGCACCAGCAGCGGCAGCCCGATCGGCTCGCCGAAGGCGACCAGTTCGAGCACCGTGCGTACCTCGGGGGTGAGCTGGCCGATCCGCGCGTCGATGACCTCGGTCAGCGTCGGCGCGAGCTCGAAGCGGCCGGTCCAGCGCCACACCCCGTACGCCTCGTTGATGTCGCCGCTGGCGCGCGCGGCGATGACCAGCTCGCGCAGGAGCAGGGCGTTTCCCTGCGACAGCTGCCACAGCCGGTCGACCGACGCGGAGTCGACCGGCCCGCCGAGCACCCGGCTGAGCAGGTCGGCGGTCTCGGGCAGGGTGAGCGGGCCCAGCTCGACGCGCTCCACCAGATCATCGGTCCACAGCGCCCGGATCGGATCGGGCACGGGCTCGCCGGTGCGTACCGTCGCCAGGACGGTGGCGTGCTCGGTGCGCGCGACGAAGTAGACCAGTGTGGCCGACAGCGGATCGAGCAGGTGCGCGTCGTCGATGGCGAGCACGATCGGCCGGCCGGCGGCCTGCCGGTGCAGCGCGTCCACGGCCCAGCGCAGCAGGCCGGCCGGGGAGGTGCCCGGGGGCTGATCGGCCGGCAGCACCGGCGAGAGCCCGCCCAGTGGAAGGCCCGCCGTCGCCGCGTTGGCGGTGGCTGTCCATACCGACAGCCGATCGGCGTCGAGCGTGGCTACGCCCTCGCGGAGGAGACGGCTCTTCCCGATGCCGGCGCCTCCGCCGAGGATGAGGCCGCGACCGGTCGCGCCGGCTGCCGCCTCGGTGAGCCGTGTTATCTCTTGGCCGCGCCCGACAAAGCTCCACGGAGGCACCGTCGCAGCATATAGACGTTCCCATTACTCTGCGCTCCCACCCCCGTACAAAGTTTGAGTAGTGCTCAATCCATCCTTTGAGTACCGTCGCTCCTGCCCCTGTAAGTGACCGTTCACGTAGCGTTCCGGTGCGGCTGGCGACGGGGCCGGTCGACCAACGATGCGGGAGGGCGGCGCCAGATGAAGTCGGTTCCGCCGCGTGCGCCGGTCGCGATCCTCGGGGCGGCTGCCGCAAGCGCGGCAACACCGACTATGGCAGGCAAAGGTCAGGTGACCAGGGTCGTGCCTTCCGACGCCACCGGCGTCTCCACGACGATTGTCGTCGGAGCCCCTCAATCCGGAAAGAGTTCGCTGGTCAACGCGCTGCTCGGCGCGCCCGCGCTGGCGCCCCTGGGAGGCTCGGCGCTGGTCGGGATTCCGCGCTCCGCTCGCCCGCCCTCCGCACCGGCGAGCCCCGCCGGTCCGACGATCGTGACCACCGAGATCGGCACCGGCCCCGCGGCCGTCGCCCGGCCGGTCACGTCGGCCTACCTGTCGTTCCGGCACGGCGACAAGCCCGCGGCGTACGCGTACGTGCCGGGCAAGCGCGGCCCCCGCCCGCTCAGCCTGGAGGAGCTGCGCGACGGTGACCTGGCGAGCCTGGTCCGGGGCGGGCAGGCCCGCCCACCCCGGCGCATCGACGTGCTCCACCCGTCGGAGCTGCTGCGCCGCGTCACGCTGGTCGACACCCCGGGGGTCGGCGGGTTCGACCAGGCCTACGTGGACATCGCGCTTGACGCCCTCGACGGCGGTGCCGCGCTGCTGTTCATCACCGAGGCGTCGGCCGCCCTCCAGCCCGTCCACCTGGACTTCCTCGCCGAGGTGGCGCGGCGCGGGGTGCCGGTGACCTTTGTGCTGACGAAGACCGACGCACACCCGGAGTGGCCCGCCGTGCTGGCCGCCAACCAGAGTCTCGTGCACACCCACGCGCCGCAGCTCGCCGGCTCACCCTGGTACCCGTTGAACACCCGCGCCGAAAACGGCGCGGCGGTCTCCGTCGAGGAGGCCGCGCTGGGTGTGGCGGGGATCGGCGTCGCGGCGCTGCGCCGGTCCCTGATCGAGCCGGCACCCGGTCCGGTCGTCAAGCGGCCGGCACCCGCGGCACCCACCCCGCGTGTAGTCGCCGGTGCGACCGACGTGAGCTGGATGCAGGTGCTCGACCGGCAGGTCCGCTCCCGCGGCGTGGCCGTGGCGCAACGCCTCTCCATCGACCTCGCCACCGTCCACGTCCGCGGCGTCCAGGAGACCGGCTCCGGGTCCGGGTGCGCGCGGCTGGCCCATGTCTTCGACCGGGAGCTGCACGCGTTGTCGGTGCGCGCTACGGGTGCGGTCGAGGCGGCGGCGACGGCGATCATGCGGCAGGTGTTCGGCGAGATCCTCGACGGGGTGCCCGACGACGCGGCACTCGCCAGGATCCGCCGGGCCACCCGCCGCGCCGTCGCGGCGGCCGAGAGCGGCAAGCCCGAGTGGGACCGCATCCTGCTGCTCACCGCCACGTCGGGCGTCGCGGTGACCGCCGGCCGGGGCGCCGTCGCGAGCCTTACCGCCGTCAAGCCGCGCCCGCTCGACCAGGCGCTGGTGCCCCCGATCGCGGTGGGCCTGAGCGCCGGCTGCTACCTGATGTGGCAGCAGCGGGTCGGTGACCGCAAGGAGTGCCAGGGCTGGCTGCAGCAGACCGTCCGGGTACTCGAGCAGAGCCTGCACCGGGAGCTCGCCGCCCGCTTCGACCTGCTACGCGAGGCGCTCACCACGGTGGCCACGGACACGATCGACCACGGCGTGCTGCTCACGTGACCGGCGCCCCTGGACCCGCCGGCACCGGTCCCGCCGGTCGCCGCGTATCCGCTGGTGGCTGACCTGCCCGCGATCACCCGGGTCGTGATGGTCGCCATCGGCGACCGTACGGGGAAGAATGGGCCGCATGGCGGCCCCACAGGTCACCCCGGTCGAGACCCCGGACACCGCGGAGGTGCCGGCGGCTGACCGTCCCTGGGTGACGATCGTGTGGAACGACCCGGTCAACCTCATGAGCTACGTGACGTGGGTTTTTCAAAAGCTTTTCGGGTACAGCCGGGAGAAGGCCGAACGGCTGATGCTCGACGTGCACCACAAGGGCAAGGCGATCGTGTCGAGCGGCGCCCGGGAGCGGATGGAGCACGACGCCTCCCGCCTGCACGCCTACGGCCTGTGGGCCACGGTGGATCGGTCGTGACGTTCGTCCGCGAGGGAAACGTCTGCGTCGGTCACTTCGACCCGTCCGGCGCGGCCGTCCTCCAGCAGGTCATGATCGAGGTGGTGGCGCTGCTGTCGGAGCGCCTCGACCACGACGACCCGCTGGTCGCCCGGCTGTTCCCCGACGTCTACCCCGATGACCCGGAGACCTCGGCCGACCTGCGGCGATACACCGAGGCCGACCTCAAGTCCGCCAAGCTGGACCAGGCCGGGGCGATGCTGGCCGCCCTCCCGCCCGACGGCGGCCAGGTGCGCCTGGACGACGAACAGGCCGAGGCGTGGCTGCGGGCGCTGACCGACGCGCGCCTGGCGCTGGGCATGCAACTGGGCATCCGCGACGACACCGACCTGGTCGAGGAGATGGACGACGCGGTGCTGCACGACCCGGTGTCGGTGCGGGTTGCGCAGCTGTCGGTGTACGCGTACCTCAGCGAGCTGCAGGAGTCGCTGGTCGAAGCGCTGATGGGCTGAGGGCTGTCTCACGTTCTGGCGCGGGCCTGACGGCGGGTCGGTGGCGTTAGGTAGTCTGGGCGACGTGCTGACCATCGCCGCCGCGATCCTCGATGCGATCGTCGCGCACGCTCGCCGGGACCACCCGGACGAGGCGTGCGGGATCGTGGCCGGCGCCGTCGGGTCGGACGAGCCGGCGCGGCACGTCGCGATGGAGAACGCCGAGCGTTCCACGACGTTCTACCGCTTCGACTCGACCGAGCAGTTGAAGGTGTGGCGGGAGATGGACGACCGCGACGAGGAGCCCGTCGTCATATACCACTCGCACACCGCGACCGAGGCCTACCCGTCGCGCACCGACGTGGCACTGGCGCCCTTCCCGCAGGCGCACTACCTGCTGGTCTCCACCCGCGACCCGAAGATCACCGAGATCCGGTCCTACCGGATCGTCGACGGCGTCGTTACCGAGGAGCCGGTTCGGGTAGTCGATGCGGGCGTGGATCAGCACGCCGTTCAGTCCTACATGTTCGGGCAGAGCCCGACGACGGTCGACTACGAGTGTCGCGCCGGCAGCTGACGCCTGCGCTTCGTAGTTTCACCGATCATCGTCGACCCCTGTCTGTCTGAGGAGCATCGAAAGTCATGGCCATCGAGGTTCGCATTCCCACGATCCTGCGTTCATACACCGGCGGCGCGAAGGCCGTCGAAGGCACCGGCGAGACGCTCGCCGACCTGATCACCGACCTGGACGGCAAGTTCTCCGGCCTGCGCGGCCGCCTGATCACGCCCGAGGGCGCGCTGCACCGGTTCGTCAACGTCTACGTCAACGACGAGGACGTCCGGTTCATCGGCGGGCTGGACGCCAAGCTCAACGACGGCGACAACGTGACCATCCTGCCCGCGGTGGCCGGTGGCGCGTTCGCCTTCGCCGCGGCCGCCGCCTTGCGGGGACTCAAGGGCTAGACCCATGGCCCGCTACGAGTCACTTCTCGACGCGTGCGGCAACACCCCGCTGGTGGGCCTGCCCCGGCTGTCGCCCAGCGCCGACGTCCGGCTCTGGGCCAAGCTCGAGGACCGCAATCCGACCGGCAGTGTGAAGGACCGGCCGGCGCTGTGGATGGTGCGCGACGCCGAGATGTCCGGCCGGCTCCGTCCGGGCGACACGATCCTTGAGCCGACCAGCGGAAACACCGGTATCGCGCTCGCCATGGTGGCCAAACTCCGGGGATACCGGCTGGTCTGCGTCATGCCGGAGAACGTCTCCAGCGAGCGGGTGGCGCTGCTGCGGATGTACGGCGCGGAGATCATCTTCTCGCCGGCCGTCGGTGGCTCCAACAAAGCCGTCGCCATTGCCAAGGAGATCGCCGCCGACCATCCCGACTGGGTGATGCTCTTCCAGTACGGCAACGAGGCCAACGCCCGGGCGCACTACGAGAGCACCGGGCCCGAGCTGCTGCGCGACCTGCCCACGATCACCCATTTCGTGGGCGGGTTGGGCACCACGGGCACACTCATGGGCGTCGGGCGGTACCTGCGGGAGAAGGTCGACGGCATCGAGATCGTCGCGGCGGAGCCCCGCTACGGCGAGCTGGTCTACGGCCTGCGCAACATCGACGAGGGGTACGTGCCGGAGCTCTACGACGCCTCCGTGCTCTCGCGCCGGTTCTCCGTGGGCACCCAGGACGCCGTGCTGCGCACCCGGCAGCTCATCGAGGTGGAGGGCCTGTTCGTCGGGTTCTCCACCGGGGCGGTGCTGCACGCCGCCCTGGCCGTGGCGCACGAGGCGGTGAAGGCGGGCCGCCGCGCGGATGTGGCCTTCATCGTGGCCGACGGCGGCTGGAAGTACCTGTCGACCGGCGCTTATCTGGGCACCCTGGCGGAGGCCGAGGAGAAGCTCGACGGCCAGCTCTGGGCCTGATCGTCTGTCGCGGGCTGGTTTGCAGATCTGGGCGCTCGCTGCCTCGACGTTGGTCTAAGCAACGCGAATTCGTCCGGCCAAACGGGACCTTATCGACCAACGTCTCTACGCGAGGGGCCGGCGGGGCCGCGACCGGCGCGGTCTGAGCCGGGCTGGGCTGGGCGGAGTCGGGTTGAGCCGGGCGGGGTGAGCTGGGCCGAGCCGGGGTCGGGTGAACCAGGCGGGAGCAGGCGCGAGCCGACGGGCACGAACCCAGCGGCGTGCTACAGCACCGCGGTCACGGTGAAGCTGATCAACTCGGCCGCGCTCGCCACGCCGAGCAGCGCCCATGGCAGGCGACGCCGGTGGACGCTGCCGAACGCGCCGACCGTGCACGCCAGCCCGACCAGGCCGAACACGCACATCGCCGGGGCGTACCACCAGGTCGGCAGGGTGGTGAAGAAGCCGAACACCATCCGCAGCACCAGGAGCATGCCGCCGAAGCCGAGGAACGCCGCCCACGCCGCCACCGCGGCCAGCCGGCGCAGGCGGACGGCCGGGTCGGCGGTGCCGGGTACCCGGAAGTGCGGAGCGACGCGGGCCGTGACCACGGCGGTCGCCTGCTGCGCGGGTACCCGAGAAATCAGCCTGCCCGCGACGGCGCTGGCGCTGGCGACGGACCTGGACTTGAGGGCGGACTTCACGATGGCGCACTCCTCGGTGATGTCGGTTTCGGCTGGACGTCGACACGCAACAGCGCGACTTTACGGCTTCACTGTGTGCAACGGGCGAAACGACCTTGCGTAACGGGTCGGGGCAAAGACAACTACCGATACACCTGCGGGTGTCACGTTCGCGACATGTGGTGGTTGATTCCACGAGAGATGCGGGCTCCTCGGCGTAGGCTGCGCTGCGTGACGGACGCGCCCATCGGGATCTTCGACTCTGGGGTCGGCGGCCTGACGGTGGCGCGGGCGATTCTCGACCAGTTGCCACACGAGCAGGTCCTCTACGTCGGAGACACCGCGCACGTGCCCTACGGCCCCAAGCCGATCGCAGACGTGCGCCGCTACGCCCTGGACTGCCTGGACCACCTGGTCGACCAGGGCGTGAAGCTGCTGGTCATCGCGTGCAACAGCGCCTCGGCGGCGTGCCTGCACGACGCGCGCGAGCGCTACAAACTACCGGTCGTCGAGGTGATCCGCCCTGCCGTGCGCCGCGCGGTGGCCGCCACCCGCAACGGCCACGTCGGGGTCATCGGCACCGTGGCCACTGTCAACAGCCGGGCCTACGAGGACGCGTTCGCGGCCGCGCCGCAGGTCACCGTGCACGGCCAGGCCTGTCCGCAGTTCGTCGACTTCGTCGAGCGCGGCATCACGTCGGGTCGCACGCTGCTGGGGCTGGCCAGCGCATACCTCGAGCCGTTGCAGCGGGCCCAGGTCGACACGCTGGTGCTCGGCTGCACCCACTATCCGCTGCTGGCCGGCCTGATCGGGCTGGTCATGGGCGACAACGTCACGCTGGTGTCGAGCGCCGACGAGATCGCCAAGGACGTATACCGGGTCCTGACCGAGCGCGGCCTGTTGCGCCCGGACGACGCCGCCCCGCCGGTGCACCGGTTCCTCGCCACCGGCGATCCCGAGCCGTTCGCCCGGCTGGCGCACCGGTTCATCGGCCCCGAAGTAGGCGTGACCGGGGGAGTGGCGGCGTGAGACTGACCGTTCTCGGCTGTGCCGGAAGTTTTCCCGGCCCCGAGTCCGCCTGTTCGGCGTACCTGGTGGACGCCGAGGGCTTCCGGTTGCTGATCGACTTCGGCACCGGCGCGCTGTCCGCGTTGCAGCGCTTCTCCGGTCTCTACACCGTCGACGCGATCCTGCTGTCGCACCTGCACGCCGACCACATCTTCGACGCCTGCTCCTACGTGGTGGCCCGCCGCTACGCGCCGACCGGGCCGCTGCCACCCATCCCGGTGTACGCCCCGCCGGGCGCCCCGGAACGGCTCGCGACAGCGGAGGGCGGCCCGCAGGGCGGCCCGCTCACCGACGTGTACGACTTCTACACACTGCAACCAGGCACGTTCCCGATCGGCCCGCTGCAGGTCACCGTCGACCGGGTCAACCACCCGGTGGAGACCTACGGGGTACGGGTGGAGCACGAGGGCCGGGCGCTGGTGTACTCGGCCGATACTGCGCCCTGCGAACCGCTGATCCGGCTGGCCCAGAGCGCCGACCTGTTCCTGTGCGAGGCGAGCTACCTCGACGGCGTGGACAACCCACCGGACCTGCACCTGACCGGGCGGGAGGCCGGGGAGCACGCGTCCAAGGCCGGTGTCGGTCGGCTGCTGCTCACGCACCTGGTGACCGCGTGGGGCAGCGAGCTGGAGACGTTCGAGGCAGCCAGCGGCGCGTTCGCCGGGCCGGTCGAGATCGTGCGCCCCGGCGCGCGGTACGAGATCTAGTCGCCGATTCTTTGCTTACCGGCCAGCGCCGGTTGACCTGTTCCACGGCGTCGCATCCGACCGTGAGGGCATGCGGATCGCGATCGTGACCGAGTCGTTCCCGCCCGACGTCAACGGCGTCGCGCACTCCGTGGTGCGCGTGGCCGAGCACCTCCTCGCCCGCGGCCACGCGCCGCTGGTACTCGCCCCGCAGCCGGCCTCCGGCCGCCGCGCGGTCACCGGCCGGCTGCCGTACCCGGTGATCCGGGTGCCGTCCCTGCCGGCGCCCGGCTACTCCGGTTTCCGGCTCGGCCTGCCCAGCCGGCGCATCGCCGCCGCGCTGCGCGCCCACCGGACCGACGTGGTCCACCTGGCCAGCCCGTTCGTCCTCGGCGCCCGCGGGGTCAGCGTGGCCCGGGGACTGGGCCTGCCGGTGGTCGCCGTCTACCAGACCGACGTTCCCGCGTACGCCGGCGCGTACCGCGTCGGGTGGGGCGCGGACGCGGCGTGGCGCTGGCTGCGCCGCATCCACAATGCCGCCGACCGTACCCTCGCGCCGTCCAGCGCGACCGCGGCCGATCTGCACACGCACGGCATCGAGCGGGTGTGGCTGTGGCGGCGCGGCGTCGACGCGGTCCGTTTCGACCCGGCACTGCGCAGCCCGGCCCTGCGCCGCGCGCTGGCCCCCAACGGCGAGGTCGTCGTCGGGTACGTGGGGCGCCTGGCCGCCGAGAAGCGGGTGGACCTGCTTGCGCCGGTGACCCGCCTGCCGGGCGTGCGGACGGTGATCGTCGGTGACGGTCCCGCGAGCGCGGCGCTGCGCAAGGCACTGCCGGACGCCGTGTTCCTCGGCGAGCGCCAGGGTGCCCAACTGGCCCGCCTCTACGCCAGCTTCGACGTCTTCGCGCACCCCGGCCCGTACGAGACGTTCGGCCAGACTGTCCAGGAGGCCATGGCCAGCGGCCTGCCGGTGGTCGCGCCGGCCGCGGGCGGGCCACTGGACCTCGTCGAGCCGGAGCGCACCGGATACCTGGTCCCGCCGAACGACGCGGGTGCGCTGGGCGCCGCGGTCTCGCAGCTGGCTGGCGACCCGCGGCTGCGCGCCGAGTTCGGCGCCCGCGCCCGCTCCGCCGTCGAGGGCCGCAGCTGGGCCTCCGTCGGCGACGAGCTGATCAACCACTACGTAACCGTGGGCGGCGGCGCGGTCAGCGCTCCGCTCGGGATCGCCGCCTGAGAGGGACAGCCGCAGTTACGGGATTTGCCGGGCTCTCTTCGGGGAACAAAACGGTTGTACGGCCCCCGGAAGGAGTACCAGCGTGAGCAAGCAGGACATCGGGACTCGCGAGGAAACGGGTTCGTCCGCGCCCAAAGGCCCCATCGATCTGCCCCTGCGCAGTTGGTGGCAGGTGTTGAAGCGGACCGTCAAGCAGTTCCAGGAGGACGACCTGACCGATTGGGCGGCTGCGCTCACCTACTACGGGATCCTGTCGCTGTTTCCCGCGCTCCTGGTCCTGATCTCGACGCTCGGCCTCATCAGCCGAGGTACCCGGGACACCGTGATCAACAACATCAAGCAGCTCGTCCCGGGCACGGCCGGGGACGTGATCGGGAACGTGATCGGCAACGTGCAGAGCGCCCCCAAGGCCTCCGGTGTCTTCGCGATCATCGGCTTGGCGGCCGCACTCTGGTCGGCGTCGGGCTACATCTCCGCGTTCATGCGGGCGGCCAACGCGATCTACGACGTGCCGGAGGGCCGGCCGATCTGGAAGACCCTGCCACTGCGGATCGGTCTGACGGTCCTGACCGGCGTCTTGCTCTCGGCCAGCATCCTGGCCGTCGTCACGACCGGCAAACTGGCCGCCCTGGTCGGAAAGCTGCTGCATGTCGGCCAGGCTGCCGTGGTTGTCTGGGACATCGCGAAATGGCCGGTCCTCGTGATTCTGATCAGCCTGATGTTCGCGGTGCTCTACTACGCGGCGCCCAACGCGAAGCACACCGGATTCCGCTGGATCACGCCGGGCGGAGTCGTCGCGGTCCTGTTGTGGCTGCTCGCCTCCGGCGCCTTCGCCCTGTACGTGTCCAACTTCGGCTCCTACAACAAGACCTACGGCACGTTCGCGGGCATCATCGTCTTCCTGGTCTGGCTGTGGATCTCCAACATCGCCCTGCTGCTGGGCGCCGAGTTCGACGCGGAGCTGGAGCGCGCGCGGGCCATCGAGCGCGGTGCCCCTGTGGACCAGGAGCCGTACATGCAGCTGCGCGACGACCGCAACGTCAAGGATGCGGAGCGCAGCGACTCGGACCTCAGCTGAGAATCCTCGGGTGCGCCCCTTAGGCTGATGGTCATGGCCCGACCTGATGGACGCGCACCCGACCAGCTTCGCCCGGTGACCCTGCAACGGCACTGGAGCATCCACCCGGAAGGGTCGGTGCTCGTGGAGTTCGGTGCGACCCGCGTGCTGTGCACGGCCAGCGTCACCGAGGGCGTGCCGCGCTGGCGCAAGGGCTCCGGGCTCGGCTGGGTCACCGCGGAGTACGCGATGCTGCCGCGCGCGACGACCACCCGCAGCGACCGGGAGAGCGTGCGGGGCAAGATCGGGGGGCGCACCCACGAGATCTCCCGCCTGATCGGGCGCAGCCTGCGAGCCTGCATCGACCTCAAGGCTCTGGGGGAGAACTCGATCGTCCTCGACTGCGACGTGCTCCAGGCCGACGGCGGCACCCGGACGGCGGCCATCACCGGCGCCTATGTCGCGCTCGGCGACGCGGTGACCTGGCTGGCCAAGCAGGGTTCTCTGAAGGGCACGCCGGAGCAGGTGCTGCACCGCTCGGTCAGCGCGGTCAGCGTCGGGGTGATCGCCGGTGAGCCGCGGCTGGACCTCTGCTACGAGGAGGACGTGGTCGCCGACGTCGACATGAACGTCGTCTGCACCGGCACCGGGGAGTACGTCGAGGTCCAGGGCACCGGGGAGCAGAGCGTGTTCACCCGGGCCGAGCTGGACGTGCTGCTCGATCTCGGCGCGGCCGGCTGCGCCGAGCTGACCCGCCTTCAGCAGGAGGCGCTCGAGGCATGAAGCTCCTGCTCGCGACCCGCAACGCCAAGAAGCTGGGCGAGCTGCGGCGGATCCTGGCGGCCGCCGGGCTCGACGTGGACCTGGTCGGGCTGGACGACGCGCCGGCCGAGGTGCCGGACGCGCCCGAGACCGGGCTGACCTTCGAGGAGAACGCGCTGATCAAGGCGCGGGCCGCGGCGGCCGCGACCGGCCTGCCGGCGGTGGCCGACGACTCGGGGCTCGCGGTCGACGCGCTGGGCGGCATGCCAGGCGTGTTCAGTGCCCGCTGGGCCGGCCGGCACGGCGACGACGCGGCCAACCTGAATCTGGTGCTGGCCCAGGTCGCCGATGTGCCGGACGAGCACCTGGGTGCGGCGTTCGTCTGCGCGGCGGCGCTGGCCCTGCCCGACGGCCGGGAGTTCGTCACCCACGGCCGCCAACCGGGCCGGCTGGTCCGCGATCCCCGCGGGGACGGCGGCTTCGGCTATGACCCGATCTTCGTGGCGGCCGGCCATGCGCGCACCAACGCCGAGCTCACGGCGGCCGAGAAGGATGCGATCAGCCATCGGGGCCAGGCGTTCCGCGCGCTGGCCGACGTCATCGCCACCCAGCTCATGTCGATCTAGGAGAAGTTGGGGATGAGAGCGGTTTCTCATCCCCCCTTTTCCTCGATCGACGCGCCGAGCGCGGGTCAGTCGACCTTGACCGTCACCCCGCGCGACACCGTGGTCTCGTGCAGCTCCATCTTGGTGATCTTCGTGTCCTTCGGGACGTCGTAGACCATGACGCCGGTCATCGTGTTGCCGGGATTGACCGGCGTGAGCGACATCGGATGGCCGTCGCTGGCGACGTACGCCGCCTTGGAATCGGCGGCGAACCCGGCGCCGGTCGCGCTGATCGCCTTCTGGTTGACGTCCAGGAACCGCTGCGGCTGGGTGCCGACGTTCTTCACCGTGATCGACACGAGGCAGAACTCGCCCTGCGGCTTCTCGCTGAGGTACTTGCTGTCCACACTCGCCTTGCCGCACTCCACCTTCTGCACCACGAACTCGAAGCTGCCCTCACGGATCGGCGTGCCGAGCGTGCCCTCCGGAACGGCCGGCTCACTGCTCTCCTCCGGCCGGTCCAGGGGCGATGGCGGGGCGACTCGTTCTGCCCGGTCCACCACCCCCTTGCCGGCGAGGTACAAGCCGGTGCCCGCGGCGCCACAGCACAGGACCAGCAGGCCGGCGACCGCCAGACCGATCCACAACGCGACCCGGCTCTTCTTCGCCGGTGCCGGCGGCGGCAGGTATCCGGGCATGGCATACCCGGGCGGTGGCGGATAGGCGGCGAAGGCCGGCGGCTGGTCTCCGGCCGGCGGGACCGGTCCCGGAGAGGGCGGGGGCGGCTGGTCCGAGCTCACGATCTTCTCCCCACGACACTGACGAAGCGACCGCGCCATGGTCGCTCACCCGCGCCACTCCCGCTGCCCGGTCCGCAGTGGCGAACGTCGCACTCAGGTCAGCGGGCCGACCTCCGCCTCGACCGCGTCCCGTAGCTCCCGCCCGGCGACCACGGCCCGGGCCGACTCCAGGACCGGCGCGAGGTAGACGTCCGGCCCGGGGGACCCGGCGAACGGGGTGACGACCGACACCGCCACCCGGCCGGCCGGGGACGGCTGGAGCGGTGCGCGCAACTGCAGCCCGCGTACCGCGGCGATCAGCTCGACGGCCAGGAGACTCGTGAGGTTGTCCACGACCGTGCGCAGCTTGCGCGCCGCCGACCAGCCCATCGACACGTGATCCTCCTGCATGCCGCTCGTGGGCAGCGAGTCGACCGAGGCCGGTGCCGCGAGCCGCCGGTTCTCGGCGACGATCCCGGCCGCCGTGTACTGCGCGATCATCAGGCCGGAGTTGACGCCGGCGTCCGGGGTGAGAAACGGCGGCAGGTCCCGCGAGCGGCACACGTCGAGCAGCCGGTCCACCCGCCGTTCGGAGATCGCGCCAACCTCGGCGGCGGCGATGGCGAGGAAGTCGCAGGCGAAGCCGAGCGGCGCGCCGTGGAAGTTGCCGGTCGACTCCACCCGCCCGTCCGGCAGGACGACCGGATTGTCCACGATGGACGCGAGCTCCCGTCCGGCGACCGACGCGGCGAAGTCCAGCACGTCCCGCGCCGCCCCGGCGACCTGTGGCGCGCAGCGCATCGAGTACGCGTCCTGCACGGCGTGCACCAGGTCGTCGCGGTGCGAGTCCATGATCTCGGAGTGCTGGAGCAGCCGGTAGATGTTGGCCGCCGACCGGGTCTGGCCGGGGTGCGGCCGGATGGCGTGCAGTTCCGGCAGGAACGGCCGGCATGACCCGAGCATCGCCTCGACCGAGAGCGCGGCTGTCAGGTCCGCCATCGTGAACAGGTGCGCCAGGTCCCGCAGCGCCAGCAGCAGCATGCCCAGCATGCCGTCGGTGCCGTTGATCAGCGCCAGCCCTTCTTTGGCGGCCAGCTCGATCGGGCGCAGCCCGGCAGCGTGCAGCGCCTCCGGGGCGCTCATCCGGGCGCCGTCCTTGCCGAGCACCCAGCCCTCGCCGAGCAGCACCAGCGCGCAGTGCGCGAGCGGGGCCAGGTCGCCGGACGCGCCGAGCGAGCCGTGCTCGGGTACCCACGGCGTGATGTCGGCGTTGAGCAGGTCGACGAGGGAGGACGCGACCAGCGGCCGGACGCCGGAGTGGCCCAGCGCCAGCGACCGCACCCGCAGCAGCATCATGGCGCGGACCACCTCGGGGGGCATCGGCGCGCCCATCCCGGCGGCGTGCGAGCGGATCAGCGCGTGCTGCAACTCGGCCCGCCGTTCGGGCGCGATCGACGTGTTGGCCAGGGCGCCGAAGCCGGTGGACACGCCGTACACCGGTCGCCCGGCGCGCTCGATCTCGTCCACGATGGACCGGCTGGTGCGCATCGCCTCGATCGCCGTGTCGGCGATCGCGACCCGGGCGCCGTGGCGGGCCACGGCGATGACGTCGTCCGGGGTGACCCCGGTCGGCTGGACGGTGACGGTGTTCATGAGACAGGCACTCCGTTGTGCAGGACGGTGGATACGAGGGGGACCCCGGGCCGGTAGGCCAGGTGCAGGTACGAGGGCGCGTCGAGCAGCATCAGGTCGGCCCGGGCCCCGGCGCGCAGAACACCGACGTCGCCGCGGTCGAGAGCGTGCGAGCCGCCGGAGGTCGCCGCCCAGACGGCCTCCGCCGGGGTCAGGCGCATATCGCGGACCGCGAGCGCGATGCAGAACGGCATCGACGACGTAAACGAGCTGCCCGGGTTGCAGTCGGTGGCGAGGGCCACCGTGACGCCGGCGTCGAGCAGGCGGCGGGCATCCGGGTACGGCGACCGGGTCGAGAACTCCGCGCCCGGCAGCAGCGTGGCGACCGTGTCGGAGTCGGCGAGAGCGGCCACGTCCGCGTCGCTGAGAAACGTGCAGTGATCCGCGCTGCCGGCCGCGAGCTCGACGGCGAGCTGGACACCGGGGCCCGGGCCGAGCTGGTTGGCATGCACCCGCAGACCCAGGCCGGCCCTGCGGCCGGCTTCCAGAACCGCGCGGGACTGCTCGCCGTCGAACGCGCCGCGCTCGCAGAAGACGTCGACCCATTTCGCGTACGGGCGGCAGGCGGCCAGCATGTCGCCACAGACGAGCGACACGTAGTCGTCGGCACCCATGCCGGATGGCACCACGTGCGCACCCAGCAACGTGGTCTCGGCGCTGAACTCGCGAGCCACCCGAAGCGATCGGGCCTCGTCGACGACGGTCAGCCCGTACCCGGACTTGATCTCGATCGTGGTGGTGCCCTGCCGCAGCGCCTCTCGCACCAGGCGCCGCACGTTGGCGCGCAGGTCGTCGTCGCTGGCCGCGCGGGTGGCGGCGACCGTGCTGCGAATGCCGCCGCCGGTGTAGGGCTCGCCGGCCATCCGCGCGGCGAACTCGGCCGCCCGGTCGCCGGCGAAGACCAGGTGCGCGTGGCTGTCGACGAAGCCGGGCAGCGCGGCGCGGCCCGCGGCGTCGAGCACGTCGTCCGCCGCGGGGGCGGCCGCGGCGGGGCCGACCCACGCGATCTGGCCGTCCTCGACGACGAGCGCGGCGTCCCGGCGCAACCCGAGCGGACCGTTTCCGCGCGAGGGGTCGTTGGTGACCAGCTCGGCGATGTTGGTGACCAGCAGGGTGTTACTCATGAGTAGGGCGCCCCTCTACACGCCCAGGCAGTGAGCGGGGCGCCCCACTCATCCGAAGGGGAGGAACGCCGCTCACCACAGCGCTCCGATCGTGCGGGCCAGCTCGGCGGCGACGTCGATGTCGCGGTGCGCCCCGTCGCGCACCACCACCCGGCCGTCGACCACGACGTGGGTCACGTCCGGGGCGGCGGCCGTGAAGATAACGGCGGGGCCGGCCTCGACCCCGGCCGACCGCGCGGTGTCCAGCCGGACAGTCACCAGATCGGCGCGGGCGCCGACGGTGATCGCGCCGGCGTCGTGCCAGCCGAGCGAGGCGTGGCCGCCGGCGCTGGCCGCGTGCAGCAGTTCGGTGGCGGAGAAGTGGCCCCGGCGCTCGGTGCGCAGCCGCTCGTCCAGCTCCACCGCGCGGGCCTCCTCGAACAGGTCGATCACCGCGTGGCTGTCACTGCCCAGGCAGAGCGGGCTGCCCGCGTCGACCAGCGCGCGCGCCGGCCCGATGCCGTCGGCCAGGTCCCGCTCGGTGGTCGGGCAGAAGCACACCGCGGTCTCGGAGTCGCCCAGCTCGGTCCGGTCGGTGTCGGTCAGGTGCGTGGCGTGCACGGCGGTGGTCCGGGCGCCCAGCACGCCCGCGTCGTCGAGCACCTCGGTGGGGGTGCGGCCGTAGTGCGCCAGGCAGGCGTCGTTTTCGGCGCGCTGCTCGGAGAGGTGCACGTGCAGCGGCCCGGGGAACTCGGCGACCGTGCCGAGCTGGTCGGCGGGCACCGCCCGGACGCTGTGGATGGCCGCACCGAGCTGGGCGTGTGCCGGCGGCTTCAGCGCGCCGGCCCGGGCTGCCCAGGCGGCGGCGTCGCCGTCACCGAAGCGCCGCTGCGGGCCGGCGAGGGGCCGGCCGTCCACGCCTGCTGTCAGGTAGCAGGTGTCCAGCAGCGTGATCCGGATGCCGGCGTCGGTGGCGGCCGCCAGCAACGCCTCACCCATGGCGTTCGGGTCGGCGTACGGGGCGCCGCCGGCGGCGTGGTGCAGGTAGTGGAACTCGCCGACGCAGGTGACGCCGGCGAGCGCCATCTCGGCGTACGTGGCCCTGGCCAGGGCGTGGTAGCGGTCCGGGTCGAGGCGATCGGCCACCGCGTACATCCGGTCCCGCCAGGTCCAGAACGTTCCCCGGCCGGTGTGCGTGCGCCCGCGCAGCGCCCGGTGGAACGCGTGCGAGTGCGCGTTGGCCAGGCCGGGCAGGGTGAGCCCGCGCAGTCTCGCCGCGCCGGCCGCGTCGGCGCCCGCGCCAGCCGCGCCGGCGCCGGCGCGCACCGCGGCGATCCGCCCGTCCGCGACCTCGATCAGCACGTCGGGGTCGGCGCGGTCGCCGCCCAGCCACGCGTACTCGGCGTGGTAGCGGGTCAGCACGCCAGCTCCTCGAGCACGTCGGCCAGGGCGGTCACGCCCAGCGCACAGTCCACGTCGGTGGCGTGCTCGGCGGGCGCGTGCGACACGCCGGTCGGGTTGCGCACGAACAGCATCGCGGCCGGTACGTGGGCCGCGAGCACCCCGGCGTCGTGCCCGGCCCCGGTCGGCAGGACCGGCGCCTTCAGCCGGGCCGCGAGCCGGTCGCGCAGCGCGGCCTGGAACTCCACGAGCGGCGATGCCGACTCGGCGGTCAGCGTGAACCCGGTCCGGTCCCGCCCGGCCCGCTCGGTGACCTTGCGCTCGAACGCGTCGACCAGCGAGGTCAGCGTCGCCTGGTCGGCCGCCCGCGCGTCCAGCCACGCCGTCACCGACGCGGGGATGGCGTTCGTCGCGTTCGGTGCGACCTCCACCCGGCCGACCGTGGCGTGCGCCCCCTGCACCCGCGCCTCCTTGTTGGCGGCCAGCACCGCGTACGCG
>WNFX01001246.1_pt1 | contig 26287 bp, 24 predicted proteins | sample 5400111 | NCBI WGS metagenome assembly WNFX01 (sample SAMN13153363, study PRJNA577476) | soil metagenome | isolation source: 40 cm soil or saprolite under grassland replicate 1 | place: USA:California | collected 2016-06-15
GCACGTCTGCGATCTTGTACGCCTCTACCGCATGGTGGAACGAGCGAATCTTGAAGCCGAACTCGTGAGCGAGATCGAGCATCTGCATCATCTCGTCGGCGCGATAGCAGTGGTTCTGCACGTAGATGTTGCCGCGCAGCACCTCGGCGAGCGACTCGTTGCGCAGATTGCGCTCCGGCGGATCGCCTTGATGGTCCTTGTTCCACTTGTCCCAGCGACGGCGGTAGTCCTGCGCCGCAATGAACGCAGCCCGGTAGCCCGCCATGTTGCCCATGCGAGTGGACGGCGCCCCCCCGCGCCCGCCGTACGTGCGTTTGGGATTCTCGCCGCAGGCCATCTTCAATCCGTAGTGCGCGCCGGGAAATTTCATCTCCTGCACTGAGCGCGCCGGGACGAGCTTCAGCACCGCGCTGCGCCCGCCGATGAGATTTGCCGACCCGGGCAGCGCCTGGATCGTCGTTACCCCGCCCGCAATCGCGAGCGGGATCTGCGGATCCTGCGGCCAGAACGAATGCTCGGCCCAGACCTCGGCCGTCACCGGGTTCGTAGCCTCGTTGCCGTCGGATTCCGCGAACGTGCCCGGCGCGGCGAAGACGCCGATATGCGAGTGCGTATCGATGACGCCAGGCGTGACCCATTTACCGGTGCCGTCCACGACGGTCGCATCGGTGGGTGCCTGGACGTTCGTGCCGACCGCGACGATGCGGCCATCCTTGAAGAGAATCGACCCGCCCTGAATCTCCTGTCCCGCCGCGGTCATGATCGTAGCATTGCGGATGAGGACGGGCGGATTGGGGTGGCGCTGGTAGGTCGACGGATACTGGGGTCCGATACCGGCGGCCGTATCCTGCGTCGCGGCCGCTGCTGGCGCCGACGCCGCTGCCGGAGCCGCCGCGGTCTTCGTCCGCGCACCGGCTGAGGCGCAGCCCACGACAAGGACGATCAGTCCCAGCGCGCCTGACAGTTGTCGCATGGAATGCTCTCCTGTCATTTCACGAGTTCAAACACCAGCGGCGCGCCCGTCGGCGCGATGCGCACCACGCGCCGAGGCGCGTCACGGGTCACATGCATCACGATCGGGAGCTGCATGCCGGACAGCTCGAGCCGATACGCGGGGAACGTGCCCGCCGGCACGGCGACGTTCTCCACGGCCGCCACTTTCACGCTCACCACTTTCGTCGTGCCCTCGCCGGTCGAGAACACATTCAGATTGAACGTCTTCCCCTGCTCGAGCGACATCGCGGCGAGCAGCAGCGCCAGGGCGTTGTCGTCGACCGTCCCCGCTGCGATGGTCGTGTCGACCGTGATCGATTTCGGCGTGCCACCGGGTTGAGGCGACATCGCGGTGCCTTTGACGCGCCCGTCCGCATAGGTCAAGTGGGTTTCCGTGTGCTGTCCCTGAACGGTGCCGGTCTGATCGCTACGCCGCATCGACAAGTCGCCGTTCAGCACGACGCGGGACTGCTGCTGGATCTGGCCGACGGTCGTCGCTTCGGTATAGACGATCGAGTCGCCGGTCACCTCAACCTTCGCCGTCTGGGCGCCGAACACGTTGCCCTGGACGAGCGCCTGGAAGCTGTCGCTGCGCGCCACGATCTGGCTACGATCGAACGCGACCGGCCCACCCTTGGGATTGAGCTCGACCGGATCCATCATTTTGCCTTCGAGATCCACGAGGCGCACGGGCGCGATCGGTTTGAGTTTCTCGTACAGCGCCTTCGCATCGCCGACCACGACGATGGCGAGGGCGTTGCGGTGGATCACGCGCTGCGCTGCTGCACGCGCGCGCACCGCGCTCACCCGCGACAATCGTTCGCGGTAGCGTTGCACGTAGTCCGGACCCAGTCCGAGCAGCCGGGCCGTCGACACCACCTGGGCGATCTGGCGCGGCGTCTCGATCGTGAGCGGGAAGGAGCCCACGAGGAATCCCTTCGCGGCGGCGAGCTCGCTGTCCGGAATCGCTTCGGTGCGAATGCGGTCGATCTGGTGCAGCAGCTCCGTCAGCGCGCTATCGGTTACCTCGGTGCGTCCCTCGAACGTCGCCTGCCAGAACCCGATCCCGCGGTTGCGACGCAGCGCGGCATACGAGCCGTACGTCCAGCTCTTCTGCTCGCGCAGGATCGTAAAGAGGCGGGAATCGGAGCCGCCGCCCAGGACCTGGGTCGCGAGGCGCGCGGCGTAATACGTGGTGTCGGTCGGCAGGAACGTCGTGTTCCCGATGACGATGTTGGATTGCACCGAACCGGGCCGGTTGACGAGCAGAATGTCGGTGCCACGCTTGGGCGGCGGAGCGGGGAAGGCGGGCGCGGGCGGCGCGGCGCCGCTCCAGCCGCCGAACGCCTGCATGGCGAGCTCGCGGGCGCGCGGCAGCGTGATATCGCCGGCGACGACGAGCAGCGCGCCCCCCGGGCGGAGTCGTCGCCCGGCGAACGCGACGACGTCGTCGCGCGTGATCGCCTTGTAGGCGGCGGCGCTGGTGTTCCGGCCGTAGGGATGGCGCCCGTAGATCTCCTGCTGGAAGGTCCGGGCCGCGACGTTTTGCGGTTGCGACAGCTCCACCTCGAGCGCCGACAGGTAGCGCGTCCGCGCCAGCTCGAGCTCTTGCTCGGGGAACGTCGCGCGCCGGGTCACGTCGCCGAGCAGCGAGAACGCGAGGTCGGCGTGATCGCTCAGCACGTCGACGGAGGCGGTGAGGAAATCGTCGCCCGCGCTCGCGCCGATGCTGCCGCCGACGCCTTCGATCGCCGCGGCGATTTGGTCGGCGTTGCGCGCCGGCGTCCCCTTGGTGAGCAGCTCGGCGACGAACGCCGCGACGCCTTCTTTGCCGGCCGGATCGAAGGCGCTCCCGGCACGAAAGCTCAGGCTGAGTGACAGCGTCGGCTGTTCATGGTTCTCGACCAGGAGCAACGTCATCCCGTTCGGCAGCGCGAGCTCGCTGAACGGCGGGAACTGCACCGGGCGCAGCCGGTCGGGCTTCGGCGGACGCGGGGGAAACGGTTCTTGGGCGGCGAGCGGCGCTGCGACCACCAGCAGCGCGGCGAGTGCACGCACCGAGTTCATTGTGGACCTCCCGACGCCGGAGCGGCACGGGGACGCACGATCAGCAGCGTCAGGTTCGCGGGAGCGAGGTATGTATTCGCGACACGCTTCACGTCGTCGCTCGTCACCGCGAGCAGCTTGTCGAGATCGGTGTTGATCTCATCGATCGATGGGTGGAACGTGAGATAATGGTGGAGCTCCTCGGCCTTCCCCAACGTTGTCTCGCGATTGTCGATGAAGCCCGCGCGCAGCACGTTCTTCGCCTTGTCCAGCTCGTCCGCCGTGATGCCGTTGGCGCGGATCGAGTCGAGCTGCAAACTCAGGAGGCTGTCCAGCCGATCAGCGGAGACCCCCTGATTGACGATGCCGTAGGCTGCGAGGATGCCGGGACCGTTGCGCGAGCCGTAGGGATTGAGGACCGCACCCGCCCCCACCGCCGCCTTGTCGCGCCGCACGACCGAAACGTTCAGCCGGGAGCTCTCGCCCTGGCCGAGGATGATGTTGAGAATCTCGAGGGCCGGCGTATCCGCACTGCGATGTTCCGGGATGCGGTAGAGCCGCATGACCAGATCGAGATTGGCCTGCGGGTCGCGCACTTCGCGCCGTTGCGCCCCTTTGGCGGACGCCGCGCCCCCCCCGGTGTCGCAGCGCGGCGCCTCCGGCGCGGCATGACTCGGCACGCCGGCGAAGTACTGGTTCACCAGGCGGCGCAGCTCGGTCGGGCTGAAATCGCCGACCACCACCAGCGTCGCGTTGTTCGGGGCGTAGTAGGTATCGAAGAACGCCTGCACGTCCGGCACCTTGGCCGCGTCGAGGTCGGCCATCGATCCGATCACCGTGTGGGCATAGGGGAAACAGCTCGTGCTATCGAACGGCCACGTGAGGCCGTCCGTGAAGGCCGCGGCATACGGTTGATTGTCGACGCGCAGGCGGCGCTCCTCTTTCACCGCCTGACGCTGATTCTCGAAATTCTCTTCCGTGATCGCCAGTGACCGCATGCGGTCGGCTTCGAGCCAGAGCGCGAGGTTGAGCCGGTTCGACGGCACCGTCTCCCAAAAGTTGGTCCGGTCTTCGGCGGTGCTGCCGTTGTAGTTGCCGCCGGCGCGCTCGACGAGCTGCCCATGCTCCGATTTCTTCACGTGCGCCGACCCCTCGAACATCATGTGCTCGAACAGGTGCGCGAAGCCAGAGCGACCGCGCCGCTCATTGCGTGAGCCGACCTCGTACCAGACGTCGACCGTGACGATCGGGGTCGAGCGGTCTTCGGAGTAGATGACGCGCAGGCCGTTTGGGAGCGTGAACTGCTCGAACGCGATTCGTCCGGCGGGAGCGGTGGCCTGCGCGGCCAACGTTCCAGGAATCACCAACAGCAGCGCGACCAGTTTACGCATGTGGGCGAGGCTCCATAGGGAAGAGCGCCAGAGCGTTGGTTTCGAGGATCGCCTCTTGCTGCGCTTTCGTCAGCGGCAGGGCCAGGAATTGATCGATGTTCTGCCGAAGATCTTTCACACCGGGGCTGGGCCAATCGGTGCCCCACAGGACACGGTCGGCGACCTCCAGCAGGCGGGGAAAGTACTCCAGCAGCTTGGAGGGCGGAATGCCTGAGACATCGAGCCTGACTTGCCCATGACGTCGCAGGATGAAAAACGCTTCCTCCATGTACAACGGGCGTCCGCCGTGCGCCATGATGAGCTGGAGATCGGGAAAATCGATGGCGACGTCGTCGAGCTCCAGCGGATTCCCGTACTTCGAGCGCGCCCCGGGAAAGATCGAGGTGCCGGTGTGAATCATCACCGGCAGGCCGCGCTCTTCGCACCGCCGGTAAATCTTGCCGAGCGCCGTGAGACCGTTGGTATAGGCGTTGGCGGGAAACGCCTGATGGGGCGGGTGGATCTTGAGCAAGCGGATGCCGAGATCGATCAAGCGGTCGACGTCGCCGCTGGGGTCCTTCGTGAAGCGCGCGTGCACACCGCCGTAGGGAATCAGCCGCTCAGGGTTCGCGCGCGCGTAGCTCGCCGCGAAGGTGTTCGTCGAATCATCGAAGCCCATGATGTCGGGACTGGGGTAATTCACGAGCCCCACGCGCCACACGCCCGAGCGATCCATCACCTCGAGCAAGGCGCGCGGATCGTCCATGACGGAGATCAGGAAGCTCCAATGATCTTCCTTCCCCCTGCGCATCGCCTCCTGGACTTTAGGCTTGAGGTCGCGCCACGGCTGAATGTGGATGTGGACGTCAGTGATCCTGCTCAGTCGCTCCAGGTGTAGAACCCCTTTCCCGACTTCTTGCCCAACTCCCCCTTCTTGACCTTGTCTCGCAGGATCCTCGGGGGCTCATACTGCGGCTTGCCGAGTGTCTTATGGAGGTACTCGGCAATCGCGAGGCGCACGTCGAGCCCCACCAGATCGGTGAGCTTGAGTGGTCCCATCGGATGGTTGTAGCCCAGCTCCATCGCCTTGTCGATGTCTTCAGCGCTCGCCACATCCTGTTCGAGCATGCGCATGGCTTCGAGCCCCAGGACGACACCCAGCCGGCTCGACGCGAATCCGGGCGAATCGCGCACTACGATCGGGTCCTTGCCGAGCTGGCGGGCGAACTCGACCGCGCGGTCGGCCGCCGGTCGGCTGCCCGATCCGTGGGTGACGACCTCGACGAGTTTCATGATGTGAACCGGATTGAAGAAGTGCATCCCGACGAGACGCGCGGGTTGAGACATCACGGATGAGATGTCCGCGATCGACAGGGACGAGGTGTTGGAGGCCAGCAGCGCGTCCTGCGGGGCGGCACGCTCCACGTCCACAAAGAGACGTTGCTTGATCGCCAGATCTTCCACGACCGCTTCGATCACGATGTCCGCATCGCTCACGGCCGCGCGAATCTGCGGCTCCGTGCGAACCCGCGTGCGCACCGCTGCGTGCTCGTCCGCGGCGAGATTACCGCGCTTGACGCCGCTGACGAGTAGCGCTTCGACCTTGTCCAGCGCCTGAGGCAAGACCTCGGGACGAACATCGGAGAGCCGGACGTCGCATCCCGCCAGCGCCGCGACGTAGGCGATGCCGTGGCCCATCGTCCCGGCACCGATCACGGCGACGCGTGTGCTCATGCCGCGCGGGAAGCGTCTACGATACGGCGGGCCCGCTCAGGGTGGTTGGTGCAGATGCCATCGACGCCCCAGCGCACCAAGCGTTCCATGTCCCGCGGATTGTCCACCGTCCACGCAATGATCGTTGCACCGAGACCGTGCACGGTTTTCACCAGCTGGTCGTCCAGTTTCGAACGTTCCTGCCACAGCGTCTGGGCCGACGCGTCGGCCAGCGTCCCGCGAGGATCCTTGGTTGCTACCTCTGACAGCACTCCGCGGGGCAGCGCTGGCCGCTTTGCGCCCAGCCGCCGGATCACCTGAAATGCGAAGCTGTGCACTGCATACCCGCCGGGGTTCGGCCCGCGATCGAGCGTCGCGAGCAAACGATCGTCCCAGCGTGGGTCGAGCACCTTCACTTCGACGAACACCCTGAGCGTGCCCAGCACTTCTAGCGCCTGGGCCAGCGTCGGGATCGGTTCGCCATTGGCGAGCGGCACCGTGGAGAGGTCACGCCACCGCGCTTGGGCGATCGCCAGGCCGAGCACGGACGGGTCGTGATGGACGACGATCTCGCCGTCGAGCGTGGCATGAACATCGAGCTCCACCCCGTCGGCACCCTGGCCCGCAGCGGCACGGAAGGCGGCCAGGGAGTTCTCCAGCTCGACGCTGGAGGCGCCCCTGTGGGCGATGACCAGAGGGGCGGGCTTCACTGCTGCAGGCTGTCGGCTTTCTTCGGCTCGATCCAGTCCGGCTCTTTCTCGATGTCGTGCACGATGGCGATGTCTTCCGGCCGCGGCATCACCGATTCGAGATACGCCGGATACTTCGCGCCGTCGATCGGTTGCCCGTCGACCGTGAACTTCTGGTGTGCGTACATCCCGATGCGGCGGTTGAACTTGAGATCGGGCACCTTGAGCTGCCGCTCGCGCTCCGGGATGAACATGTTCAGCCGCTCGACGAGCTTCACGATCTCCTGGCGATAGAGATTGCGCGCCAGCTCGTTCAGCTTGCTCTTGTCCGGCTCGGCGCCGTTCGTGGGGTTCTCTCTTTCGTCATAGCGGCCCTTCAGCCCCCACACGTACGCCCAATGCGCGGACGACGAGTTGTCCGTGCCAAAGAGATCGAAGGCCGTGGGGATCCATTTATAGAAGAAGCGCTGAATCACTTCCGGCGGCATCTTGCCGGCCTTCACGATGCGTAGCAGCCCGTTGTTGCCGGTGCCGAGGTGGTAGGACTCCTCCTTGAGCATGGGCCCCATCGAGCGCGAGAGCGGATCGAAGGCGGAGACCGACAGCATCTTCAGCTGGAACTTGCCGTCGCGGTCGATGAACTGCGTGTACGTGAAGAAGTCAAGCCAGTTGTCGACGATCTCGTTGAAGGAGCCGAGGAGCCGCTCACCTTCGTCAGCACGTCGTTCGAGCAGCTTCGCCGCTTCGCGCTTGCCTTCGTCTCCGAAATGAGAGCAGAGCAGGTAGGACATCTGCCAGCCGTGCCGCATCTCCTCGGTCATCACCCGCTGCAGCGACAAGAGGTCGTAGGCGGAGGGCGCGTGGTGCAGCAGGTTGCGCTGCTGCTCCACGGACGCGAATTCGGTGTCGCCCTGATAAACGATCAGGTTGAGCAACGCGTCCCGGATGCGCTGATCGGGGATGTGCATGACGGTCGGCCATTTGCGCTGGCCTTTGTAGTGTCCGAACTCGATGTACGGCACCTCGGGATCGCCGAACTTTGCTTCGAACCCGTACTTGCGAAGATCGCCCTGCGGGAGACCGATCGAATCCTGCCAGTACCGGAAGTAGTCGATCCAGTCGTCGAAGTTGTGGAGTTTGCGGACCATTTCAGCGATTCCTTATGAGTTGGCGTGCTTCGGGAGTGGCAAACAGCGCTTCCTGATCGGCGATCTCGACGTCGAGCATTTCTTCGAGCGTGCTGTGCAGCGAGCGATACAGCGCCGCCTTCGCCTTGCGCACCGCCAGCGGCGCCATTCCGGCCCAGCGCCCCGCGAGGACTGTCGCCTCGGCGGCGAGCGAGTCATGCGGTACGACGCGATCGAATAGCCCCAACTGTGCTGCCTCAGTAGCGGGCACCATCCGCGCACTCCACACCAGCTCCAGCGCCTTCGAAATGCCGGTGAGGCGGGGCAGGAAATAGCTCCCACCCCAGTCGGGCCCCAGTCCGAGCTTGTGAAATACCTGCCCGATGGACGCTCGATCCGAGGCGAGGCGATAGTCGCAGGCGAGCGCGAGGTTCGCTCCCCCACCGGCAGCCGCACCGTTGACCGCGGCGAGGACGGGCTTTGGCGCGTTGCGAATGGTGAGGGCGATGTCCTTGCCGGCCTTGACCAGTTTCTCGCCTTCGGTGCCGAGTACGCCAAGATCGGCACCGGCACAGAACGCCTTGCCCGCGCCGGTCACGACGATCACGCGCACCGCGTCGGCGCTCGCGAGCATGCGCAGCGCCTCGAGCAAATCCTCGCACATGTCGGGATCAAACGCGTTCGCCTTTTCGGGGCGGTTGAGCGTCGCGGTCCCGACGTGATCGGTGATCTCGACCAGCACGCGGTCGTAGGCTGCCATCAGACGCGCTCCACGATCATCGCGATACCCTGGCCCACACCGATGCACATGGTCACTAACCCAAACTGCGCGTTGCGGCGTGATAAAGCGTGCACAAGCGTGGTCAACAGTTTGGCGCCGGTGCAGCCGAGCGGGTGACCGAGCGCAATCCCGCCGCCGTAGATATTGACCTTCTGGGGATCGAGCCTCAGCTCGCGAATGCACGCGATCGCTTGCGCCGCGAACGCTTCGTTCAGCTCCATAAGATCGATCTGATCGATCGTAAGGCCCGCGCGCTCGAGCGCCTTCTTCGTCGCGGGGATCGGACCGAGTCCCATGCAGCTCGGATCGACGCCGGCGACGGCGGTCGTGACGATTCGCGCGATCGCGTTCTTCTTCTCGCTCGTCACAAGCAGCGCTGCTGCTCCGTCGTTGATACCACTCGAGCTTGCCGCAGTGACCGTGCCATCCTGCTTGAAGGCTGGCTTGAGTTTCGAAACCGCATCCATCGTCGTTCCGGCCCGCGGATACTCGTCTTTCGAGAATGTCGAGCCATCCGGAAGCGGCACGGGCACCAGCTCACCCGTGAATACGCACTCCTTGAGTGCTTTCTCCGCGCGGCGCTGGCTCTCGACCGCGAACGCATCCTGCTCGGCTCGACTGATCTTGTAGCGCTCGGCCACAACCTCGGCCGTTTCGCCCAGCGAAATCGTCCATTGCCTTTTCATGCGGGGATTGACGAACCGCCACCCGACTGTCGTGTCGGCGGTTTCGGGCGTCTTGCGACTCCACGGCTCGCCCGACTTGAGCATGACATACGGCGCGCGCGTCATGCTCTCGACGCCGCCAGCGACGAATGTCTCGCCCTCGCCCGCCTTGATTGCCTGCGCGGCGCTGGCAACCGCCTGCAGCCCGGATCCACAGAGACGATTCACCGTCTGACCGGGCACCTCGACGGGCAGCCCGGCCAGGAGCAGTGCCATGCGCGCGACGTTGCGATTGTCCTCGCCTGCCTGGTTCGCGCAGCCGAGAATCACATCATCGATTGAGCTCGGATCGACGCCCGAGCGCTCGACCACAGCCTTGATAGGAATTGCCGCGAGATCATCTGGCCGCACGCCGGCGAGTGACCCGCCGTGCTTTCCAACGGGCGTTCGCAGCGCGACCGAGATGAACGTGTCGTTCACAATCCCACCCACACCGTCTTCGTCTCGAGGTAACCGTCCAGGGCTTCGCGTCCCAGATCACGCCCAAACCCTGACGCCTTGAACCCACCAAACGGCGCGCCGGAGTCGTAGAAGTTGTACGAGTTGATCCACACCGTGCCGGCGCGAATCGCTTTCGCGGCGCGATGCGCCTTCTGGATGTCCTTGGTCCAGATCCCGGCGGCGAGCCCGTAGATCGTGTTATTCGCGAGCTTCACCCCCTGCTCAAAGTCGTCGAACGTCAGGACGGCAAGTACGGGTCCGAAGATTTCTTCGCGCGCAATCGTCATCTCGGGTTTCACGGCGTCGAAGACGGTCGCCTCGACGTAATAGCCCTTGCCGTTGGGCTTAGCCGCCTTGCCGCCGGCGACGAGCTGCGCGCCTTCGTCCACGCCCTTCTTGATGTAGGAGAGCACCGTCTCCTGCTGCTTTTTCGAGACGAGCGCTCCTAGCCGTGTGTTCTTATCGAGCGGATCGCCCGGCGCCATCTTCTTCGCGCCTTCGGCGAGCTGATCGATCACCTGCGCGTGCACCGATTTCTCGACCAGGAGCCGGGATCCGGCGGCACACACCTCGCCCTTCCCGTAGAAGATCCCCGTCTGCGCGCCGCGCACGGCCGCCTTCAGGTCTGCGTCGGCGAAGATGATGTTGGGGCTCTTGCCGCCCAGCTCGAGCGTGACGCGCTTGTTCGTCTCGGCGGCCATCTTCATGATCTGCCGGCCGACTTCGGTCGATCCCGTAAACGAGATCTTGTCGACGTCGGGATGGCGGACGAGCGCGGCACCCGCCGTCGCGCCGCCACCCGCGACCACGTTGAAGGCGCCCGGCGGCAGGCCGGCCTCGAGGGCGATCTCAGCGAAGAGCAGGGCAGTGAGGGGCGTTTCGGAGGCGGGCTTCAACACCACGGCGCAGCCCGCGGCGAGCGCCGGCGCGAATTTCCAGCTCGCGATGTTGAGCGGGAAATTCCAGGGTACGATCGCGCCGACGACGCCGACCGGCTCGCGCAGCGTGTAGGTAAAGAACGGCCCTTCGACTGGGAGCGTGTCGCCTGCGATCTTGTCCGCCCACCCCGCGTAATACCGCAACGTGTTGACCGTCATACCGATTTCGATCTTCGACTCGAACAGCGTCTTGCCGTTCTGCGCCGTCTCGAGCCGGGCGACTTCGTCCAGCCGCGCTTCCAGCAGATCCGCCGCTCTAAAGAGGAGTCTTCCTCTCTTCCTCCCTGACATCTCCCGCCACGCTTGCGATTCAAAACACGCTTTGGCCGCACGGACGGCGTGGTCGACGTCGGCCGCATCACCCGAGGCCACCTCGGCCAACACCTCTTCGGTGGCCGGATTCTCTACGGCAAAGCGCTTTCCCGAGGTGGCCGCGCGCCACTCGTTATTAATGAAGAGGTCGGTCTTCACTTCCCCTTGAACTCCGCCATCCGCTTCTCCTGATTCGCGGCGATCCCTTCCTTCGCGTCATCGCTCTGGAACAGCTGCTGCTGGAGCTCGCGCTCGATCGCCAGACCCGATTCGAACGGCACTTCGGCACCGGACTGCACCGAGCGCTTGATGAGGCCGACGGCTTTGGAAGCCTTGTGCGGCGGGCAGAACTGCTTGGCGTACAGCAGGACCTGTTCCCAGAACTCCTTGGCGTCGAAGATCTCGTTCACCAGCCCGATCTCTTTGGCCCGGTCAAACGAGAACAGCTCACCCTTCACCATGAGCTCGATGGCCAGGGGCTTCCCCACGATCCGCGCGAGACGTTGTGTCCCGCCGGTGCCGGGAAGCACGCCGAGGTTCACCTCGGGCAGGCCGATCTTGCCGGCGTTCTCTCTGGCCAGGCGCATGTCGCAGGCCATCGCGATTTCGAGGCCGCCGCCCACGGTGTGCCCGTTGAGCGCGGCAATCGTCAGCTTCGGCGTCTGCTCGAGCCGGTTCAACGTTTCATTGGCGTGCAGGCAAAAGAAATACTTGAACCGCGGGGTCACCTTGTTGAGCATCCCGATGTTCGCGCCTGCGGAGAAGAACTTGTCGCCATGGCCGCGCAGCACGATCACGTGCACCGTGTCGTCGAAGCGTGCGCGCAGGATCGCATCGTCCAGCTGGCGCATCATGTCATACGTGTATGTGTTCGCCGGCGGATCGTCGAGCTCGATGATCGCGAGCCCATCCTCGGTGCGGTATTGGACGAGAGTTTTGACTTGCGGTTCGGTCATGGTTGCCATGGGATTACTTTGCCTCCTGAGGAGTCTCGACGAAGCCGCCGAGGAAGATGCTCGCCATGAGATCAGCCAGACGGGCGGGATCGATCTCGCCGGTAGGGTCGTACCAGTTATAAATCCAGTTCATCATACCGAAGAGGATGTAGGTCGCCGCGCTGCGATCGACTGCGCTTTGCTCGGGCGCGGCCTCTTTAAGAATCGACTCGAGTAGATCGACGTAGCGCCGTTTGATCGTGCTGACGCTGCGCGGTGAAGCTTCATGCGACAGCACCTTCATCTCGGCCATGTGCTTCGCGAAGAACTCCACATGATGACGGATGAACGCGTGGAGCTTCTCCTGCGGATCGCTGGCACCGGCGGCCGCCTGCCGGGCCCCCTCCAGGACCTGAGTGAAGCAACGCTCCTGGATTAAGGCGAGCAGGTCTTCCTTGCCGCGCACGTAGTAGTACATCCCGGCGAGCGACATACCGCTCGCGGCGGCGAGATCCCGCATGGTGGTGGGATGGTAGCCCTTGTCCGCGAAGACCCGGGCGGCACGGGCGAGCAGATGGTCGAGACGCTCGTCGTATGGTCGCATTGGTTTCGAACGATCGTTCGAATTTTGAAGCTAGCCTTGCGCTCCCACACTCGCAAGGGTCTTAATATTCCATCACTTCCCACGTCCACAGACAAACGACATCGATGGCGCACCCTCAGCTGCGAACCGAGACGTCCAGCGACGCCGCGTTGATTCGCGCGTGGCAGGCCGGGGATGAACAGGCGGCGGCGGAGCTGGTCGAGCGCCACGCCCGGCCCCTGGCGCGCTTTCTCGCCGGGGCTGGCGCGCCTGATGCCCACGTGGACGACCTGGTCCAGGAGACGTTCATCCGCGCGTTTCGCGGTGTGGATCGTTTTCGCGGGCAGTGCCAGTTTCGCACGTGGCTGCTGACGATCGGCGGAAATGTGCTGAAGGACTTTGGACGGCGCGCAGCTCGGCGTAAAGTCATGCCGCTCGATGAAGGCGTCCGTGATGTCACGGGCGATCCGCATGAGCATGCGGAGGCGAGTGAAGTCGAAGCCTTGCTCGCAGCGGGGCTCAAGGAGTTGCCGCGGCTGCAGCGGGAGGTGTTCCTACTGCGTGCGCAGCAGGGATTGGAATACGAAGAGATCGCGGCGGCGTTGGCGACGACGCCGGGAGCGGCGCGGGTCCATTATCACCATGCGGTCAAAAGGTTGAAGGAGATCGTGAAATGAACGACGAAGCCAGGCTGGAGAGTCTTGCCAAGAGACTCGGTGCGTCGGCCGCAGAGCGCCTCGATGTCGCGGCCACGGCACGCAACGTGGTCGCGCGTTTGCGTGAGCAGCCCGTGCGGCGCACCATCTGGGCTCAGCAGAACTGGCTCCGCATCGCCGCAGCGGTCCTCATCGTCGTGGGCGGAGCGGCAGTCGCGTCCCGGCTACCGCGGGGGTCGCGCTTTGGTGCCGCGGGCGAGAGAAGCGCCGCGCACGGCGCCCACTTCGTGGCCGATGATCTGAACGATCTCTCGACGGATCAGCTGCGGGACGTGCTCGCGACGTTCGACGAGCTGGTGAGTAGTGACACTGTTGCCGTACCGGAGGGCAGCACCGATCTCCGTGAACTCGATGCGCGGCAGCTGCGTGCGGTGCTGCGCTCTTTGGAGGGATAAGTGAAGCGCTATCTGGTTTTCAGTTTGGCCATCCTACTCGCGCCCCCACTCGCGGCGCAGCAGCGCGATACCGTCGCGCAGCGCGGCGATACCGCGGAGGCGGGGCGGCTACGCGCACAGATCGAGGACAAGTTCCGCGGGCGGGTGCAGGAGGAGCTGAAGCTCACGCCCGACCAGGTGACGAAGCTGCGGGCGACGCAGGAGCGGTACAACGGCCGCCGCCGGACGGTAACGGAGCAACAGCTCGAGCGTCGACGCGCGCTCGAGGATCAGATGCAGCCGGGGATCGCGGCGAACTCCGACAGCGTCCGCAAACTGATGGACGGAATTCAAACGGGCCGCGCCGAGATGCTCAAGATCGAGCAGGATCAGGATCGCGAGATGGCTGGGTATCTCTCGCCGGTGCAGCGCGCGCGCTACCAGCAAATGCGCGAGCGATTGATGCAGCGGATCGGGGAGATGCGGATGGAGCGGCGGGAGGGCCGAGGGATGCGTCCGGGGATGCGCCCCGGCATGGTGCCCCGTCCAGGACTGCGTGGAGGGGGGCGGCGCAGGGGGATTTGATTGGTGTCGTGCATTTGATGTAGAGGCGCAGCATGCTGCGCCCCTACCGTTTGTTTCCCAGCCAGCCGTGCGCTAGCTGAGCGCCTTGCTCAGCTGCACGCAGCGGCCCAGCAGCGTCGGATCATCCAGCTTGGCCCCGCCGCCGTCGAGGAACCCAGCCAAGATCCATGGGTTGCCCCCCACGCCGCCTTGCACTGGCTGCTTGGGGAACGTGAAGCTCATCCCCGCCGGGATGATAGAAAGGGTTTGGCTGCGAACCGCCTGGTGCGGGCCGCCCACCGGATTGTCGTTGTTCCGGAAGATGACCTGGGCGCCCAGACCCTCGTACGCCAGGCTGGCGTCCAGGCTGATGAACGGCCCCGGGCTGTTCTCGCAGCCCGTGACTCCGAACTCGGCGAACGCCGATCCCGTCGTGACCTCCGCGTGCTTGAAGCCGTACCGGGAACCTTGGACACAGCGGCCGAGGTAGATCTCGTCGCTGGTCGGCGTACCGGCGGCGTTTACGAACTGCACCCACATGAACGGGTTGCCGCCGACGCCACCGAGCACCGGCTGCTTCGGGATCGTGATCGTTTGTCCCGCGGGCTGCAGCGCGATGTCGACCTGATTGTCGACGGTGTAGTCGTGCGTGCCTTTCAGGTTATTGCTGAAGGTCATCTCCACACCGAAGCCGCCGAGCGCGGCCACGCCATCGAGCGTGATGTTCGGGCCGGGGTTGTTGCTGCAGTTCGTCGCCGTGAGCTCGGCGTCTACGCTCACGGGCAAGGGCAACTCGGTGATGTTGATGTGGGGCAGGGATGACGAGGAGGCAAACAACGGGGCGACCGGCTGCGGTGAATTCTCGCGACACGCGCCGGTCAGGAGAAAGGCGCTCGCGAGGGCCAGGAACGAGCTCGTACGCATGATTCGCTTCTCCTTTTTGCACAGAGATGGTTGCCAGAACTGCGAGAGCTTCCGGTCGCACACTCGGCGGTGCGGCCGGGCGACGGTTGGGCAAGGCACATGCCGGGACGGGGCGTGGTCAGCTCAACGGCATTGGTGTCGCGTGGCGGCGACAATTGAACTATTGGCCGTAAGTGTTTTGCGGCCACAGAATTTCGGGTCACGCGCCGCGCGAATTTCGCGCGTTACTTTCGGAGGCGTTCGAGCATCTCACAGCTTCGAAGGCCGCTTGACGGATTCTTGAGGGAGCACGTGCACCATGCAGCATCCTTCTCAAGGTCCCGCACATGCAATTCCCGAAACTGTCGTCCCTCGCCTTCCTGCCCGCGCTGGCGGGGTGCGCCACCGTTGGAATGATGAAGGAGCTGCCGCCGGACGCCGGTCGACTCGCCCTCTACGCCGCGCCGCCCGACACACTCGTCGCCGTCGCAGAGCAGGCCATCAGACAGCAGCATCTGCTCGTTGCCGATACGAGCCGGGATGCCGGTGCCCGCGTCGTGATCGGCGGTCGCTCCCCCGGGGTATTCTCGAATGGCGAATACGTGCGTGTGCGGATCGCCCCAGACCGTGACGGCTTGATGGCGGTTCGCGTCGTCAGCCAATCCGGCAATCTGCTCGACTGGGCCCACCGAGACCTCGCGCCTCGCGTGTTTGCGGCAATGGACACGCAGCTGAGCGCTACCGCGCTCGGGCCATGGCCGGGGATGCTCGTGAGAGCGACACCGCGGGGTGCGAGCGTGCCTCTCATCGGCCGGGTTGCGCGGGTGACTCCCGACAGCCTCGTTCTGGAGGGAGGCGTGCGAATCGGCGCTCTCGATAGCCTCGCTGTAAGCCGCGGCAGCTACCGACACACGCGGGCGGGTGCGTTGATTGGATTGCTAGTCGGCGGATTCATCGGAGGGTTGATCGGCAGCACCAATGCCGATTCCAGGGATCCCTGGGCGGGGCTCAACATTCTCGCGGGAATTTCCGTGGGGATTGGGGCGGGCGCCGTGGTCGGCGGCGCCCTGGGCGCGGGCGCGCGGACAGAAATCTGGAGCCCTGTGCCGATTCACTAACGCACTGCACGGGGCCTGCGTCTATATTTCCGCCCCTAGGCCCGAGTGGCGGAATGGCAGACGCAACGGACTCAAAATCCGTCGGGGGCAACCCCATGAGAGTTCGACTCTCTCCTCGGGCATCAGGCATGTTGTGCTGCGTGCTGCTGGCATTCACGCAGCTCACCTCCGCCCAAACCACCCTCCGCGGCACCGTCATCGCCGCGGAATCCGGCGAACCCCTCGGCTTCAGCATCGTGACGCTCTATCCAGGCTTCGGCAAGCGATTCACCGACGCCCGCGGCGGATTTTCAATCGACATCGCACAACCGGGCACTTACGTCCTCAGCGTTCGCCAAATCGGCTACGCCCCGCTCGACACACAGCTCGTCAGCGCCGGCGACAGCCCGACGAGTGTACGGATCGTGCTGCACCACCTCGCGATTGAGCTTCCGCCCGTGACGATCTCCGCCAGCCAATGCACCAATCCCGGCGCGCCCGATTCGAGCGACAGGACGTTACGGGCTGTGTTCGACCAGCTCCAGGAAAATGCTCAGCGCTTCGCGCTCCTCGCCGACTCCTATCCCTTTCGATACACGTTCGAGCTCACCGACCGAACCGTGAACCAGCGCGGAGACACGGGACCACCCGTGACGCGCAGATTAGAGTTTCCCAGCAACGAGACGCGGCATCACCCCTACGCGGTCGGTCGCGTAGTCGAGCGGGCGTGGGGACCGTGGGGATCTCCCGACAGCGTGCTCATAATCCGCAGCGCCGAACTGGACGACCTGGGAAACCTCGACTTCATCGCGAGCCACTGCTTCCATCTCGCAGGCCGCGACACGATCGGCGGCGAAACGCTGGCGCGCATCGACTTCGAGCCGGCCACACGCGTTCGCTCGGCGGACATGGCGGGGGCGGCGTACCTCGACACGATGACCTACGCGCTCCGGTACACGACGACATGGCTCACAAGACCGGAGCGATCATCCCTGACGGGCGTGCGCGCCGTGACTTTCCGCACGCGCTTTCGCGACATTGCCCGCGGTGTCCCACTTCAAGACTCGCTCGCGGCCGTCACGACCTACCGGTTCGGGAAGCCGACCAACATCCAAACCCAACGCACTGTAGAAGTTCGCTTCCGGCGTCAGCCGCCCCCGCCGTAGGCCGACCCCCCGCCCCCCAGGCCACCCAGCCCCTTGCGCGGCGAGATTCGATTGGGGGATATGGGGGCCTCTCAGGAGGCACCCATGACGCTGCCGGCGCTATTGCTGCTCCTCCAAGCTGCGACGACCACCGCACCGCAAACTCCTGCGGCAACGGTGCCCCTCTGGACGGTCCACCTCAGCGGCGACATCCGCTGGCAGCAAACCACCCCCGCCGGCGCGCTCCTCGTCTCCACGGACGGCGCACTCGCGGCTGTGGACATCGATCGCGGTCAGATCGCCTGGCAAAAACCGGAGCTCGGCGGCTTGCCGGTCGACAGTGTGCACATGATCGAAGGCTCATTGCTGATGGAAGCGGCGAAACCCGGCCTCTCGCTCATCTTCGATCCCGTGACGGGGACGGTGCTCTTCGACTCGCGCCACCTCAGCTTAACCAGAGTGGTGACGCGGCGGGTTTTACCGCAGACGGGCACCTTGCTCGTGCACGGCCAACGCGCTTCAGGACCGCCGCTCGTCGCGCTCTACGACCTCGCTACCGGCACGCAGCGCTGGGTCAGCGAATCACTCTTCCAACAGACTGAACAGAAGCGCGGCGGCCTGGGCGGCCTGATGCAGGGACTCGTGCGGATGGCGTCGGCGGCCACGACGCTCGAAGTGTTGCAGGCCGGCCCCGACGTGATCGTCGTCCACACCTTGATGGGCCTCCGCGCCCTCGATGCGAAGACCGGCGCCATCCGCTGGACGGCGACATTGCCGATGGCGCGCTCCGGTGCGGTGCCGCATCAGGTGAAGCTCTACCCATCGCTCACGAAGTCGGACCGCATCTACGTGAGCTACGACGATCGGCTCATGGCCTACCGCCTCGCCGACGGGCAGCCGCTCTGGGCGCAGCCGGCCAACGTAGACGGCTGGATTCGTAACATCGTGCAGCATCCGGCTGGGATCATCATGCTGCCTGAGGGTCCGCCGCAAGGGCAGGCGACGGGCAACGTCCGCATCATCAACGGTGTCGTCCAGACCGGGCTCAACGTCGCGCGCTACGAGGACGGCTCGATGATCGCGGCCAAACCGGTCCGGATGCGCGGCTCGGTGAAAGACGCCATGATCACCGGCGACGCGGTCGTGCTCGCGGTAGATGCGGAGTCCAAGACGTTCGTCAACGTGCTGAACGTCGCCACGGTGACCTTGCGGCTACAGAAGGACGTGAAGATCAAAGGTCAGCTCGACTACGCCGAATTGACTCCTGCCGGACTGCTGTACGTGTCGCGCTCCGATGCTTCGACGAATGGCGAAGCCAACATCATTGATCTGTCGAGCGGCGAACCGAAATACAAAGACGCGATCGAAGGGACGAAGTCATCCGCCATGCTGCACGCGGTGGACGGTCGTACGCTCTACGTATTTGCGGGAAAGGATCGCCATCTCTACGCCGTCGATCGCCAGGACGGCACGTATCACGCGCTCGGCGCTGAGATCAAGCTGCAGGGCGATGAGGATCCCGCGGCGCTCGAAGTTCGGCCGGCCGGTATCGTGCTCAGCTCGTCGCAAAACCTCGTGATCGTCGGACGCGACGGGCAGATCAAACAGCAGGTCTATCATCCCGCCCCGCAGCTATCGGGACTCCTGCGGGCGTTGTACCGCATCAACTCCGTGCGCGCGGGACTCTACGGCGCCGCCGCCTCGGCGTATGGTGACGCATTTGCCCAGATGTCGCGCCAGGCGACCGACACCACCGCCAAGCGTCTCACCGCCCAGATGGCGGCCGCTTACTCACAGGGCGGGGCACAGCTGACCGGCTATTCGTCGCAGGCCTCGGCGATGGCGAGCAAGCGCTTCAAGGCCTCCCTCGCGACGCCGGGATCGGTCTTCATGCTGACGCGCTCGCCGGACGGCAACGGCAACGTGCTATTGCAAATCGACAAGGACACTGCGCAGCCGCGCTCACGCGTTGACCTCGGGAAACAGCGCGAGCCCGTGTACGCGGTGGACGATATTGCGGGGATGTTGTTCCTGCAGACCACGCCGGGGACGCTGGCCGGCTATCGACTCTAGGGACCGGTGACGGTCGTAATGGTAAACGCCGAACTGGTCACCGCCTCGGCGCCGCTGGCGCTCGCCTGCAACGTATAGGTCCCGGCCTTATCGATAGTAAGGTTGCTGAAGCTCGCGATGCCGTTGACGGGTCGTACCACCGTCGTTCCGCTCAAATTGGCGCCGGTCGGGTTGGAGGCGAACCCAATCGTGATGCTTCCCGTAAACGAGCTGTCGGTACTGCCCAGGGTATCGCGTACGACCACCTCGACTGGCGGCGAGATGGCTTGACCAACGTTTGCCGAGTTGGGCTGCACGAAGAAACCCAGCACCGGTGACGTGTTGCCGCCGCCGTTGTTGCCGCCGCCGCTGATGCCCATCAAACCGGAACCCGTGCCACTGAAGCAGCCGGTGACCGCGAGCAGGACCAGCAACGCATGGACGACGTTCGAGTGATTGATTCGCATAGCTCGTCTACCCATACAACCCTGCGCCGTTCCGGCGGGTCACGCCTCCAAAGACGAGCCTTTTTGTTGTAAGATGGGGGCCATGCCAACACAGGTTGAAGGCCGCCGCGGCGGCGCCGTCGGCACGAAGATCGACTACCGGGACGGGCGCTGGATCGTCCCCGACCACCCCATCATCCCATTCATCGAAGGCGACGGCACCGGACCCGACATCTGGCGCGCGGCCTCCAAGGTGTTCGACAACGCCATTGCCAAGATTTCCGGCGGCAAGCGCAGCATCGTGTGGCGCGAAGTGTTGGCCGGTGAGAAATCGTTCAATCAGAATGGCAATTGGCTCCCGGAGGAGACGCTCAACGTCATCCGCGAGCATCGGGTCGCCATCAAGGGTCCCCTGACGACCCCCGTCGGCGGGGGGATCCGCTCGCTCAACGTCGCCCTGCGCCAGATTCTTGACCTCTACGCCTGCATCCGCCCGGTCCGCTACTTCGAAGGCGTGCCGTCGCCGATGAAGGAACCCGGCAAGCTCAACATCATCATCTTCCGCGAGAACATCGAAGACGTCTACGCGGGCATCGAGTACAAGGCGCATAGTGCCGAAGCGGACGCGGTGATCGAATTTCTCAGCCGGCGCTTTGGCGCCAAGATTCGTGAAGGCAGCGCCATTGGCGTCAAGCCGATGTCCAGGTTCGGATCACAGCGGCTGGTTTCGAAGGCGATCCAGCACGCCATCAGACGCCGCCTGCCGTCGGTCACGCTCGTGCACAAAGGGAACATCATGAAGTTCACCGAAGGCGCGTTCCGCGATTGGGGGTACGAGATCGCAAAGGAACGCTTCGGCGAACACACCGTGACCGAAGCAGAAGGCGGGAAGCGCAAAGAGGATACCGGCAAGGTGATGATCAAAGACCGCATCGCCGACTCCATGTTCCAGCAGTTGCTGCTGCGCCCCGATGAGTACGCCGTGATCGCGTCGCCGAATCTCAACGGCGACTATCTCTCTGATGCCGCGGCGGCGCAGGTCGGCGGTCTTGGCCTGGCGCCGGGCGGCAATGTCGGCGACGGGTATGCGGTGTTCGAAGCGACCCACGGCACCGCACCCAAATACGCGGGTCAGGACAAGATCAACCCGAGCAGCGTGATCCTTTCAGGGGTGATGATGTTCGAGGAGCTCGGCTGGGACGACGTTGCGAGCGCTATCGTGCGCGGCCTCGAAGCCGCGATCGCGTCCAAGCAGGTTACCTACGACCTCGCGCGCCAAATGCCAGGCGCCAGGGAAGTCTCGACCACGGCGTTCGCTGACGCGATCATCGAGCACCTCGCATGAAGACGTCCATCTCTACGAAGGGACTCGCCGGTGCGGAAACGCCGCTGCTCGCAGTGATCGTTGCGCAGGGCGGGACGGCGGGGGCGGGGGGGGCGCCGCTGAAAGACGCGAGTCTCGAGCGCGCGTTCGCGGCGGGAGACTACAAGGGCAAGAAGGACGAAACGCTCCTCGTGTACGGCGCTGGCAAGGCCGAGCGCGTGCTCCTCATCGGCGTGGGGAAGGGCAGCGAGATCACTCGCACTTCGATCCGCCGCGCCGCCGCGATCGCCGCGAGACGCGTTCGCGGCCTCGGGACGAAGACCTTCTCCCTTGCGATCGCCAAAGAGGCGCGTGGCAGCCTCGGGGCCGCGGAGTTGGCGCAGGTGGCGATCGAGGGTGCGGCCCAGGGCGGCTGGCAGTTCACCGAGCTCAAGAAACAGCCCGAGGATCCCAAGCCCGATCTCGAATCGGTCGAGCTGATCGTGGATGCGGGCGACAAGGACGAGGCCGAGGCGGGTCGGCGCATCGGCGACGCGATTGCGGCCGGGTATCTGTTCACTCGCAACCTGCAGATGCAGCCGGGGAACCTCTGCACGCCGACGTACCTGGCTGAGCAGGCGCGCAAGCTCGCCGAGCAGCACAAGTTCGGTATAACGATTCTCGATCTCGCGCAGATTAAGAAGGAAGGGATGGGCGCGCTCCTCGCGGTCGCGCAGGGCAGCGCCGAGGAACCGCGCTTCATCGTCCTGGAATACAGCGGCGGCACCGGAGCGCCGATCGCCTTGATCGGCAAGGGCGTGACGTTCGATTCCGGCGGGATTTCGATCAAGCCGGCGCTGAACATGGAAGACATGAAGTTCGACAAGTCGGGCGCCACCGCGGTCCTCGGTACGTTCGAAGTCCTCGGACGACTCAAGCCCAAGGTCAATGTCGTCGGCCTGATTCCGGCGACCGAAAACCTGCCGTCGGGCACGGCTGTGAAGCCCGGCGATGTTGTGAAGAGTCACCTCGGGAAGACGATCGAAATCATCAACACCGATGCGGAAGGCCGGCTGATTCTGTGCGACGCGCTTTCGTACGCGCGGCGCTTCAAGCCGGCAGCGGCGATCGACGCCGCCACGCTCACGGGCGCCGTCGTGATCGCGCTCGGCCATCACGCAATCGGGATGCTGGGCAACGACGACGCGCTGCTCGCCGAGGTGCGCGATGCCGGTGAGCGGGCCGGCGAGCGCTGCTGGCCGTTACCGCTGTGGGACGACTATCGTGACCTGCTGAAGTCCGACGTTGCCGACGTCAAAAACTCCGGCGGTCGCGCCGCCGGCACGATCGCCGGTGCGTGGTTCCTGCGCGAGTTCGTGGACAGCTTCCCGTGGGTGCATCTGGATATCGCGGGCACCGCGTACCTCGAGGGGGAGGGCGTGAGCCATGCGAAGGGCCCCACGGCGATCGGTGTCCGCCTATTCACCGAGTTTCTGCTCAAACGCGCCGGCGCCTGATTCGCGCGGGGTTCGTTTGCCTCGCGCTGCTGCCTGGGGTGCTTGCAGCCCAGGCCGACACAACCGCACGTCGTACCACGACGGCACGCGACACGACGGCGCGTGACACGACGGCGCGTGACACGAGCGCCGCGTTACTCCCCGTCTTTGGCCCCGCCATCGCCCCAGGTCCGCTGCCCCGATACGCGCGCTACACGTTCACCAACGATTCGCTGCTCTTGTCGGGCGCGCGCACGCTCAGCGACTTGCTCATCCATATCCCCGGCGTCTACATCGCGCGCGGCGGCTGGTACGGGCAGGCGGAGATCGCGTTGTACGGCGGCCGCGGCCCCGCATCGCTCGAGGTCTACTGGGACGGCGTCCCGATGGCGCCGCTCGGGCGCGACTCGATCTACCTCGACCCCGCCCGTATTCCGCTCGGCCCGGTGGAGCGCGTGGACATCATCGTGCTGCCCGCCGCGCTCCAGGTGTATCTCGTCACATCGCAATACCGCTCGACAACGCCGCGCACACAGATCGGTATCGTGACAGGTCAGCAGGATATCGCCGACTACCGGGCGGGCTATGCCACGCGTCTGCGCTCGGGGTTCGGCGTCACGTTTCTCGCCGACTGGGCCAGTATCGGCTCAGGCCCCGTCAGCAACACGACGACGTCGTTTGGGACGAGCGACATCTGGCTCAAGGCCGACTATGTCCCTCCGGACAGCCGCGTCGGCGCATCGTTCCAGGTCTCGAGCTCGAGCTGGCACCGGGCAAGCGGCAGCAACGTGGAAGGTTGGCGTCAGGATCGCCGCGATCGTCTGCTCAGCCTCTTCGTGGCACAGCGCAGCGACGGCCTGGGGTGGCGCGTCACGGCAACGCTCGGCGCCAGCGGGATCAGTCACGACACGTTGATCGCGCGGCGCAATGTCTCCGGCGCCGCTCTTGAAGTCAGCCAGACCTGGCGCAACGCGGGCCTCGCAGGGACGGCGCGGCTCGGCGCGGCGGGGCTGCCGCAACAGTTCGAAGGGCGCGCGGGCTGGATACCGATACGGCCGTTCACACTCGCCGGGACCGTCCGGCAGAGCGTGTATCGAGGCCATCGTGGCGGCGTCCGCGCTTTCGGTACCGCCGGGCTCACGTTGCCGCTCGGATTTTCGGCGCGGGCCGAAGTCGCATGGCAACACGATGCGCAGGCGCCGTTGGTCACGACCGATCGCGTCCAACAGGCGTTCGACATCGCCGGCTGGATTGGACTCGAGAATCGTCTGCTCACGATCGAGGTCGGCCGCGGCCGGCGCGACCCGTTCGCACCGCTCGGGTTCGCGGAGGGCATCAGTAAGGTGGACTCGCTGAATCCCACGCCGCGCACGGAGTTCGTTGCCGTGCATGGGACGCTCCGCATCGCACCGGGATTCCGGCTGTCGGGCTGGTACTTCAATCCCGTCGCCGGTGGCAGCGACTTCGAGCCACCGCGACATGGCCTCGTGTCGCTGAGCTTCTACTCAAAGTTCTGGCGCGTCTTCAACAGCGGAATCTTCGCGCTGCGCGGCGAAGTGGCGATGGAATCGTGGAGCCGCGCGATCCTCGGCGGACTCCAGGGCAGCACCCAGCGGGCCATGACGGGATCGAGCTTCGCCAACACGAACCTCGAGATGCAGCTCGCCGGAGTGACGATCTTCTGGAGTGTCTCGAACATCAACATCATGCGCTCGAGCTACGTGGAGGGGCTGGGCTATCCCAAGGCGGCACAGCAGTATGGGGCGCGGTGGTTCTTCACTAACTAGCGTAGGCTACTACATTTAAGGCCCTGTGCCACGCAGTATGACAGGCTTCGGCTCTGCCGAAGATCGGGTACTGAGCGGACGGTTGCGCGTCGAGATCCGCACGGTCAATCACCGCTATTTCAACCCGCAACTGAAGCTCCCGGCGGATCTGGCCGGCGTCGAAATCGAGATGCGCGAGCGGCTCCGGCAGCTGCTCGAGCGCGGGCACGTGGCCGTGACGGCGCGCTGGGTCGAGGGCCCCGGTCCGGAACGCGCGGTGACCGTCGACTTGGTGCGGGCCAAGCAGGTCCTGGCGGCCGCGCAGGAGCTCAAGAAGAAGCTGAAGCTGAAAGGCACCGTGGACCTGGCATTTGTGGCGCGGCACCCCGACGTGTTAACCGCCACGAACGGGACGAGCGACCAGCCAGTCACGTGGGCGGATGTGCAGGGGATCGTCGAGCGCGCCGCGCGTGATGTGGTGGCGATGCGCGAGCGCGAGGGGCAAGCGCTGGCCACCGAGCTGAACGCGCGCCTCGATGCGCTCGAGGCGGCGGCGCGGGCCGTCGAAGATCAGGCACCCGCCCGCTTAAAAGCCGAGCATGAGCGGCTGAAGCAAGCCGTCGCCGAGCTTACGACGACGGTGAACGTGGACGAGCAGCGTTTGGCGCTCGAGATCGCCCTGCTGGCGGACCGCCTGGACATCACGGAGGAGCTGGTGCGGTTCCGCGCGCACGTGGCGGCGGCCCGTGCAGCGCTCAAGTCGGACCATCCGGTGGGAAAGCAGCTCGGGTTCATCGCACAGGAGCTGCTGCGCGAGGTCAACACGATGGGGTCGAAAGCGAATGACGCCCGGATCACGCAAACGGTGATCGCGATGAAGGGGGACCTCGAGAAGTTTCGGGAGCAATTGGAGAACTTGGAGTGACCTCCGTCCCGCGCATCGTCGTCCTGTCCGCGCCATCGGGTGGCGGCAAGACGACGATCGCCAGAGCAGTGCGCGACCGCTATCCGGACCGGTTTGGGTTTTCGGTGTCGGCGACGACGCGAAAGCCGCGCGCGCGCGAGAAGGACGGGGTCGACTATCGGTTCTGGAAGCCAAGCCAGTTCCTGAATGGTGTCAAGCAGGGACAGTTTCTGGAACATGCGGAATACTCGGGCGAGCTGTACGGCACGTTGCGGTCCGACGTCGAAGACATTCTCAAGTCGGGTCGCCATGTCCTGCTGGACATCGAAGTGCACGGCGCGGAGCAGGTCAGGAAACTGGCGCCCGATGCCATCACGATTTTCATCCTCCCCAGCAACCCGCGCGTGCTGACGGAGAGGCTGGTGAAGCGGGGGAGTGAGTCGCCGGAGGAGATCCAGCAACGGCTGGAGCGGGCGATCTACGAGCTCAGTCATGCCACGCATTTTCACCGCTGGATTCGCAACGACGACCTCGACGAGGCGGTGAACGCCGTGGTCAAAGCGGCGGATGAGCGCACCGAGAAGTTGATGCGCGATCGACATGACTATGCCTGGCTGAACCGCTATCTTGGCGATCTACAATTGGAGAAGCAGCGTCTTTATGATGAATTGCATCAACAGAAAGGCTGAGCAATGCGGATCGTGACACCGGCGGAAGTTGCAGGACAGACACAGAACAAGTACCTGGGCGTCCTCGTAGCGGCGAAGTTCGCGCGCTTCGTCAATGATTTCCCGCGCGACCGGTCGGTCGACTGGGAGGAGAAGCTCACCACGCGGGCGTTCGACGAGCTCGTCCGCGGCGGCCTCAA
>WNFX01001503.1_pt2 | contig 26284 bp, 26 predicted proteins | sample 5400111 | NCBI WGS metagenome assembly WNFX01 (sample SAMN13153363, study PRJNA577476) | soil metagenome | isolation source: 40 cm soil or saprolite under grassland replicate 1 | place: USA:California | collected 2016-06-15
CATCGGGATCATGCCGAGCGTCGTGTCGTCGTAGTCCTTGGGTTGCCACAGCGAGCTGTCGAGCTGGATGACCGGCGAGTTCAACGGTGAGTCGTCCAGCATCGTGTCCACGGGCCAATTCGCCCGCACGGCCGCGGAGTAGACGAACGGCTTGAACGTCGAGCCCGGTTGGCGCACCGACTGGGTGACGCGGTTCCACTTCGAGTCCACGAAGTCGCGCCCGCCCACGAGCGCCAGGATGTAGCCGGTACGCGTGTCGAGGGCGACGAGCGCGCCCTGCAGGTAGGGCGAAAACGGACCCTGCTCGTCCGCCGCGGCGCGGCCCTTCTCGACGTATTCGCGGTAGGTGTGGCCCTGACCTTCGAACTTGTTGTTCGCCGAATACGCCCCTGCTTCGATTTCGTCGAGCTGCGACTGCAAGGCGCGCTCGGCGGCCTCCTGCATGTCGAGGTCCAGGGTCGTGTAGATCCGGTACCCCTTTTCGTACAAATCGCGCCCGAAGCGGGGCTCGAGGAAGCTCGACCGCAGCCACTCCACGAAGTAGGGCGCGACGTCGCCGTAGCTGGTGCGGCGCGACGTGAGGACCAGCGGATACGCCTTCCAGTACTCGGCGTCCTCCGGCGTGAGGTAGCCCTGGTTGCTCATCAGGGTCAGGACCACGTTGCGGCGGGCCACCGCGCGGTCGGGGTGTGTGCGCGGATTGTAGTTGCCGGGGGCCTTGGGTAGGGCCGCGAGCGTCGCCGCCTCCGCCACGTTCAGGTCGCGCGCCGACTTGCCGAAGAACACCTGCGAGGCCGCCTCCACCCCGGCCACGTTGGGGCCGAGGCTGATCTGATTGAGGTACAGCTCGAGGATGGTGTCTTTCGGGAAGGTGCGCTCGAGCTCCACGGCGACGCGGGCTTCCTTCAGCTTGCGCGACAGGGTGCGCTCCCCGGCCCTGATCTGATCCGAGAACACGTTGCGCGCCAGCTGCTGCGTGATCGTCGAGAAGCCGCGGAATCGGTTGAGGACGGCGCCCGGGAACCTGATGAAGTCGATCCCGTGGTGCGAGTAGAACCGTTTGTCTTCCGTCGCGATGAACGCCTGCCGCAGGTACACGGGCATCTCTGAAAGCGGCAGGACCGTTCGCCGCTCGATGCCCAGCTCCGTGATGAGCCGTCCGTCGGCGGCGTAAACCTTGGAGGTCTGGAGCTGCCCCCGTTTCGAGTCTCCGCGGAGGCGCGCGATACTGGGGCAGCGCTCCGCGGCGCAGACGCGCGACCACGAGCCGTAGCCCAGCCCCGCGCCGAACAGGCAGGCGAGCGCGGAGCCCGTGAGGACGCGCTTGCGCCGCACGGGGTCGTACCACCAGCGCCAGAGGAACGAAAGGCGGAAGGGCGCGGCGGAGGCCGGAAGGGAGGTCGGAACAGCCATCTCGATTACAACCTAGTGAGGGGGACGTGCGCTTGCCAGCGCTTGCCAGTATCGCGGGCGCTTCGTACGATTCGCCGCCATGAACCCTCCTGACGTGCTCCGCGAGCTCGAGTGGCGCGGCTTCGTGCAACAGGCGACGCCGGGCCTGGACGCCCATTTCGCGCGCGGGCCGGTTACGGCGTATTGCGGGTTCGATCCCACCGCACCCAGCCTGCAGCTCGGCAACCTGATGCCGCTAATGCTGCTCGCCACGCTACAGCGCCACGGCCACCGGCCCATCGTGCTGATGGGGGGCGGCACCGGCCTCATCGGCGATCCGTCGGGCAAGCCGGGCGAGCGGCCGCTGCTCTCCAAGGAGCAGATCCGCGAGAATCTCCAGCGCCAGCGCGACCAGATGGCGCGGTTCCTTGAGTTCGGCGCCGGCAAGAGCGCCGCGCTGCTGCTCGACAACGCCAAATGGCTCGTCGCCCAGGGGCTCATCGACTTCCTGCGCGACGTCGGGAAGCACTTCACGGTGAACGTGATGCTCCAGAAGGAGTCGGTGCAGGCGCGGCTCGAGACCGGCCTCTCGTACACCGAGTTCAGCTACATGTTGCTCCAGGCGTACGACTTCCTGCACCTGTACCGCGAGCGGCAGTGCACGCTGCAGGTGGGGGGCAGCGACCAGTGGGGCAACATCACCGCGGGCGTGGATCTGATTCGCCGGGTGGAGAACGGCGAGGCGCACGGACTCGTGGCCCCGCTCGTCACAATGTCGTCGGGCCAGAAGTTCGGAAAGACCGAAGCGGGGGCGATCTTCCTCGATCCCGCCCTCACGTCGCCGTACAAGTTCTACCAGTTCTGGATCAACGCCGACGATCGCGACGTGGAGGGGTTCGTGAAAGTGTTCACGCCCCTGAAGCCCGACCAGGTCGATGAGCTCATGGTGCGGCAGCGGAAGGACCCGGCGAAGCGCGTTGCGCAGACGTTCCTCGCGACCGACGTGACGACCCGCGCGCACGGCGTCGACGCCGCGGCGAGTGCGGCGGCGGCGGCGGGTGTGCTGTTCGGCGACTTCGACCCGCGCAGCGCGGGGCCCCGGGTCTTCGAGATCCTCGCGCAGGAGATTCCGACCACTGCGGTCGCGCGCAACGCGCTGACGCTGGTGGACGCCATCGTCCAGGCCGGCCTCGCCAAGTCGAAGAGCGAGGGGGCTGACATGTTCATCGGACATTACGCGTTGGGTCTCGCCGCGAAGCGCCTCGCGCCACGCACGTCGCTCGGCACACTCTTCGCCGCGCCGACATTCGCCGACTTGCTGTGGCCGGTGTTCCTCCTGATCGGCTGGGAGGAGGCGCGGATGGTCCCGGGACCCAATCCGTTCCTCAACCTGTGGCTCGACTCCATCCCGGTGTCGCATAGCCTGGCGGCGCTCACCGCGTGGGGGCTGCTGTTCGGTTATCTGTACAAGACGCGCACCGGCTATGTGCGGGGCGCCGTCGTGGTCGGGCTGTTGGTCCTGAGCCACTGGGTGCTCGACGTCCTCACGCACCGTCCCGACATGCCGCTCTACCCGGGCAGCGTGAATCTGGGATTCGGACTGTGGAACTCGGTGGCGGGTACGCTGATCGTCGAGGGACTGCTGTTCGCCGGCTGCTTGGCGATCTATCTACAGACCACTCGTGCGCGAGACGGCATCGGGCGCTGGGGCTTCTGGGCGTTGATCGTCGTGCTGGTGGGGTCCTACGTGAGCACCCTCTTCGCGCCGCCGCCGACGGACATGAAGGCCATTGCGTGGTTCGGGATCGTCTTCGGGTGGCTCTTCGTGGTGTTCGGGTGGTGGGTGGATAGGCACCGGGAGGTCGTGGCTCCGTCCCACAACCCCGGGGCGCCGCCCCGGCGTTAGCCGAGCCCAGCTACTTCGCTCGGCTGACCCCGGGCCGGTGGCCCGGGGTCATGCTAGGTCGTCCAGCACCTCGACGACCTTCTCCATCTCCTCGACCGTGTTGTAGACGTGCGGCGAGAGGCGAATCGCGCCCTCGCGCAAGCTGCACACGATGTGGGCGCGCTTGACGGCATGGAACGCCTCGGCGGCCTTGGGCGGGGCGACGCACAGGATCGCCGAGCGATGGCGATCCTCGAGCGGAGACGCGATGCGCACGCCGTTCTCCTGCGCCCACTTCACAACCGGCTCGTGCGCCGCGCGCGTGACCTCCGCGATGTCGCGCACGCCGATCTCGAGCAGCAAGCCCAGCGACGCCGTCAGCCCGACGAAGTCCTGATACGGCAGGGTGATCATCTCGAAGCGGCGGGCGTCGGCGCGGAAGGTGGGGTTGTACTCCGTGAGGCGTGAGAAGTCGTCGGTCCCTTCGAACGCCATCCAGCCGGTGATCGCCGGCTCGAGCGTCTGGATCAGCTCTTTGCGGACGTACACGAACCCCGACCCCCACGGCGAGAGCAGCCATTTCTGGCCCCCGCAGGCCAGGATGTCCACGGGCGTCTCCCGCACGTCGAGCACCGAATTCCCAATCCCCTGGATCGCGTCCACCACGAGATAGGTGCCGTTGGCACGCGCCGCGGCGCCGAGCTTCTTGAGGTCGGCCCGGTAGCCGTTGGAAAACTGCACGAACGACACCGCCAGCACGCGCACCCGCGGGTCGCGCAGCCGTTCCAGGAGGTGGCTTTCGTCGGGCCATCCCTCCGGGCCGCACCGGGCCACCTCGACCGTGATCCCTTCTTTCTTGAGAAGGAGCCATGGGTACACGTTCGCCGGGAACTCCTTGTCGGACAGGAGCACGATGTCGCCGGGCTTCAAGGGCAGCGCCCGGGCGGCGAGGTGCAGGCCGAAGCTGGTATTGGTCGCGAGGGCGATCTCGGAGGGGTCGGCGTTCAAGAGATGCGCGATGCCGAGCCGCGCCGCCGCCAAACCCGCGAACAGCTCGCGGTCGGGGAGCAGGTGTGGCGCGGTGCGTTTGGCGGTGAATTCGTCGAGGGCGCGTCGCGTGCGCTCGGGGATGGGGCCGGTGGACGCGTTGTTCAGGTAGACGGTGTCTGCCGTCCACGGAAACTCGGCGGCGCGCAGCGCGCGGAGGCTCTCGCGCAGCGCGCGCACCCGCGTGGGGTGATAGGCGATATCGGTCATGCGGGGTTCCCGCGGACGTCGAGCGCGTCGCGCAGCCCGTCGCCCAGCAGGTTCGTGCCCAGCACGGCGAGGCCGATGGCGAGGCCGGGGACGAGCGACACCCACGGCGCCACGCGCAGCAGGTCGCGTCCCTCCGCGACCATCGCGCCCCACGACGGCGTCGGGGGTTGCGCGCCGAGGCCGATGAACGACAGCGCCGCTTCCGCCATAATCGCGCCGCCGACGCCGAGCGTCGCGGCCACGATGACGGGCGCCACCACGTTGGGCAGCAGGTGGCGCGCGATGATGCGCGCGTCGGAAGCACCGAGGGCGCGCGCCGCCTGCACGTACTCCAGGCCCCGTACGACGAGCACCTGGCCGCGCACGAGGCGCGCCATCCCCGCCCAGCCGACGACGCCGATCACCACGAACACGACGGGGAGCGAGGGTTTCACGGCGGCGGCGATGGCGATCAGGAGGAGGAGGGATGGAAAGGCGAGGGTCACGTCGGCGCTGCGCATGATGAATCCTTCCACCCAGCGCCCGTAATAGCCGGCGACGAGCCCGAGGGTGACGCCGAGTGTCATCGCAATGCCCTGACTGATGAGCCCCACGGCCAACGAGAGCCGGGCACCGTAGAGCACGCGCGAGAGGACGTCTCGACCCTGTGCGTCGCTCCCCAGCCAGAACGCGCCGGACGGCGCGTGCAGGCTCGCGGCCAGGTTGCCGCGGAACGGATCGCCCGGTGCGACGATTGGCGCGCACACGGCCAGCACCGCGAGTCCCGCGACGATCGCGAGCCCGAGGCGGGCCCAGCGGTCACGTGCGAGTCGGGTCCAGACGAGTGGCGCGGGCATGGGGGACCTGACTACGTTACTCGGACCTTCACCCTCCGGGCAAGCGGACACGCGACGTGAAGCGGGACACACCGTTCACACTAGTGCTGGGCGGCGGCGGCATGAAGGGGCTCGCCCACATCGGCGTGCTCCAGGCGCTCCTCGAGCGCGGCCTCCGTCCCACGCGTATCGTCGGCTCCAGCGTCGGCGCCCTCGTGGGCACGGCTTGGGCCGGGGGCATGGGCCTCGCCCGCCTGCGCGAGATCGCGCTGGGGTTGAAGCGCAAGGACGTGTTCGCGGTCGCGCACGCCGACATGGCGTTCAAGCGCATGCACTCCCCTGCCCTGTTCCGCCGCGAGCCGCTCGAGCAGCTCATCAAGCGCCTGGTGGGCGAGGCCACCTTCCCGCAGCTCGACCCGCCGTGCGCGGTCAATACCGTAGACCTGAACTCGGGAATGCAGGTGTTCTGGGGGCTCCCCGGCCTCGACGACCTGCGCGTCGCGGACGCGGTGTTCGCCTCCTGCGCGCTTCCCGGGTATCTCCCGCCTCACGAGATCGCGGGCCGCTTCTACGTGGACGGCGCGGTCGTATCGAACCTGCCGTTCCCCGCGGCCCGCGCCCTGGGGAGCGAGCTGATCCTCGCGGTGGACGTGTCGGCATCGAACGCGTTCAAGGCCGACACGCAGGACGAGGGGTTCGCGGGCGTCTTCGCGCGCGCCACCGAGATTCTGATGCAGACCCTGCTCGAGGAGCGGTTCCAGACCTGGACCACGCCGCCCATCTACTACATCCACCCGCGCGTCGAGCACGTGTCGCTCTTCTCGTTCGATCACTTGCGCGAGGTCGTGGAGGAAGGCTACCGCGCCACGATCGCCGCGCTCGACCGGCCCGGCGAGTGGCCCACGCCGGGGGACGAAGGCATCTTCCCGAAGCGTCGCGTCATCGTTCGCGTGGAGCGGGAGCGCTGCATCGGGTGCGGCGCGTGCCTAGTTCAGGCCCCGCAAGGAATGTTCGTGCTGGACGCGGAGCGGAAGGCGATCGTGACGCAGCCGGAGCAGGATTGGTCGCCGGTGGACGGCGGCTTCATCCGCCACTGCCCGACCTACGCGATCACCGCGCGCCCGACGGCACAGGTAACCGAAACGCTGCGTCGATCCGGATAAGGTCCTTCACCACCCGGTCCCAATTGTAGAACGTCTCTACGGCGCGGCGCCCCGCCGCGCCGAAGCGCTGCCGCAGCGCGGTGTCGGCCAGCAGTCTGTTGATGCCGGCGGCGACCGCGGCGGGTTCATCCGGGTCCACGAGGATCCCCGTCTCCCCTTCGCGCACCGCGTCGGGCACGCCGCCTGAGCGACCTCCCACGACCGCCAGGCCGCACGCCGACGCCTCCACGAGCGAGATCCCGAAGCCTTCGGCGAGCAGGTCGTGGCGCCGCGACGCGCCGACGTACAGATCGGCGGCGTTGTACAGCGCCGGGAGGTCGGCGTCGGGGACGGCGCCGAGGAAGCGGACCGCGTCCCCCAGGCCGAGGTCGCGCGCGAGCTGCGCCAGCTGGGGACGCCGGTCTCCCACACCGGCGACCGCGTATCGCGTGCCGGGGTGGGCGGCGCGGACGCTGGCGAGCGCTTTGATGACGGTATCGATGCCTTTGTGCCACTCGAGCCGTGCGACGGTGAGCAACCAAGGGCCGCCGTCCAACTCGTAACGGGCCCGTACGTCCCTCGAGTCCACGCCCGGCCGGAAGTGCTCCGGCGTGGTGCCGAGGGGCACGACCTCCACGCCGCGGGCGAGTGCGGTGCAGCCGAGCCGCTCGAGGACGGTGCGCGCCAGACTCGCCGTCCATTCGCTGATCGCGACGACGACGGCCGCCTGGCCCAAAAGCTGCCGCGCGGTCCAGCGCTTGAACGCGCTGCGGTGGATCTTCGCGTCGAGCAGCAGCAGCTCGGTCCCGTACGCGATCACGCCGTAGGGCACCCCGTGTCGCATGCTGAGCCAGCGCGCCGGGTACCCCGCCGGCTTCAGCTCGCCGCACCACGTGAAGCGGGGTCGCGTCCGGCGCGCGAGGCGCCCCGCGCGCCAGGTCCACGCGGCGAGTCCCTGCAGGGTGCGCAGCCGCGTCGCGCGGATGGCGACGCGGTCCACGATCTGTGGGAACTGCGCGTCGCTCGCCGCCGCGCCGGGGTACGCGCCCGTCGACACGACGAGCGAGTCGCGGGGGTAGCGCAGCGCCAACTCCCCCATCATGCGGGCGATGCCGCCGCCGTGCGGCGGGAAGTTGAACGCTAGGAGGAGACTTGTGATTCGATGTCCCGCAAATCGCGGATGACGCGGTCCCAATTGTACTGCGTCTCGATCGCCTTGCGGCCCCCCTGGCCGAGGCGACGAGCGAGGAGTTGGTCCTCGAGCAGGCGCTTCAGCGCCGCGGCCACGGCCGCCGGGTCGTCGGGATCGACGACGAGGCCGGTCTCACCGTCGCGCACGGCTTCCGCCAGCCCGCCCGACTGGCCCGCAATCACCGGCAGCCCGCAGGCGCTCGCCTCGGCGAGCGCGACGCCGAACCCTTCGACGCGCGTCCCGTCGGCGCGCCGTGACACGCCGATGTAGGCCGTCGCCGCGTTGAGCAAGAGCGGGAGGTCCGGGTCGGGCACGTTGCCGACGAAACGCACGGCGGCCGCGATATCGAGCTCCGCGGCGAGTTTGACGTAGGCCTTCTTCTTCTTGCCGGCGCCCACGACGAGGTAGTTCACCGCGAGGCCGCCGCGGCGGCACTCCGCCACCGCCTTGAGCGCCATGTCGATGCCCTTGTAGGGCTCGAGCCGCGCGACGGTGATCACCCACGGATCGCCGTTCAGGCGGTAGCGCGCCCGCACCTCGCGCGCGTCGAGGCCGGGGCGGAACTGCTCGGGATCGGTGCCCAGCGGCACGAGCTTTACCTGCTCGGCGAGCGGGTCGAGGCCCAGCTCGCGCAGCACCTTCTGCGCCTGCTCGCGCGTCCACTGGCTGTTCGCCACGACGGCCTCCGCGGAGCCGAGCAGCGCCTTGGCCGTCTTGCGCGCGAGCGCCGAGTGATGGATCGCGTGCAGCTCCTTGAGCAGGTCGCCGCCGTGCACCAGGACGCCGTACTTCACACCGACGCGCTCGTGGACCCACTTGGCGGGGTAGGCGCAGGGGCGGATCGAGTCGCACCAGGCGAAGCGCGGTTTGTGTTGGCGCGCCAGCGTGGACACGCGCCGCGACCAGAAAAGAAGACCAGGGAGGCTCTTCAGGGTGCGCGAGGGGATGGGCAGCCGATCGATGATCGCGCCGCCCCCGCCCCCCCCCGGCCCCGCGAACCGCGCGTCCGCGTCCTGCGAGTCGCGGTGCTGGCCGGTGGAGACGAGCAGCTCGCCCCTCGGGTAGCGCCGCGCGATCTCCCCCATCATCCGGGCGACGCCTGTTTGTATCGGAGGGAACTCGTCGGTCAAGAGGAACGTCTTAGGCACCGCGCTGCTCTCCTCGCTCCCAAAGGAATGCGTACTTCAGAAACACACCGACGGCGCTGACGCCGGCGTGAATCACGCCCAGGCGCCCGTCCAACACGCTGCCGTGCAACAGGTACTCGCGCCAAAACCGGGCAGCCGGACGCAGCGTGAGGTCGCTCCACGAGGCGCGCCGTCCTCCCGCGGCCAGGTCGGCGGCGCTCATGCGGCTGTAGGTGATCAACTTGTCGAGATGGTGGCGCAGGTCGCGGTAGGGTGTGTGGTCGAGCTCGTGTGTGAGCGCGCCGAAGTCGGTCACTCCCTGCAATCCCGGGTGCGCGGTCGAGCCGCCGAAGCGGCGCTCGCGCCGGAACAGGCGCACCACCCAATCGCGTCCCCAGTGTCCCCGCCTCAGCACCTGCCCGTGAAACAGATTGCGGCGCTTCACGCGATACGCTTCATGCCGCGGCGCCGTGGCGACCGCCGCGAGCTCCGCCGCGAGCTCGGGACCGATGCGCTCGTCGGCGTCGAGGGCGAAGATCCAGTCGTGCTTCGCCGCCGCGATGCCGGCATTGCGCTGCGCGGCGATGCCCGGCGCCGCTCCGTCGAGCACCCGCGCGCCGGCCGTCCGCGCCGCGGCCGCCGTTCCATCCCCCGATCCCGCGTCCACGACGATCACTTCACCCGCCCACGCCAGTCCACGCACGCAGTCGACGATCTGGGTCGCCTCGTTGAGCGTGGGAATCACAACCGTGAGCGGCGCTGGCATCGCTTCGAATGTTAACGGGAACGTCGCCCGCCGAGCAATCGCCGCCGTTCGATCGCCTCGCCGTACACGGCTTCGGTCCGCTCCGCGGTGCGCTCGAGTGTGAAGCCCGAGCGCACGAGGTCGCGTCCGGCGCGGGCGATTCGAGCACGAAACGCACCGTCACCCAGCACGCGGTCGAGCGCCCGCGCCCACGCCATCGGGTCGACGGGTGGCACGAGCAGTCCCGTCTCCCCGGAGGTCACGAGGTCGGGGTTGCCGCCGGCTTCGGACGCGACCACCGGGAGGCCCAGAGCCATCGCCTCGAGCAAGGCCTGCGACAAGCCTTCAATCCGCGACGGCAGGGCCGCGAGCGCTGCCAGCCGGTAGAAGGGGAGCGGCCGCTCTGTGAACGAGACGAACGCCACTTTGTGCCGTCCCGGGAGGGCGTCGCGCAGCGCCAGGAGCTCGCGATCGGGCTCGATGCCGACGCACGCCACCGCGACGGGCCGGCGCAGCGCCGGCAGGCCGGCGAGCAGGACGTGCTGGTCCTTGCGCCGCGCCACCACGACCACGACGGGCCGGCCGTCGAGCGGACCGAGCGCCGCGCGCGCGGCGGCGAGGTCGACCTCCGACGGCTCCGCGTCGACGCGCTCCAGATCGATGCCGTTCATGACGACGCGCAGGCGTCCGCTGGGATGGAAGCGGCGCCGCAGCGCGTTCGCGACCGCCGCGCTCACGGCGATCGTCCGATCGGCAGTGAGGCCGATCGCCACGAGCTCGGGCGGCGACGTGAGCGGCATCGTGCGCCGCGTGACCACGAACGGCTGGGGCAGCCGGCCGCGCCAGCGCAGCCACGTCAACGCGCGGCGGTCGCGCGTGTCGTGACTGTTCACGACGTCCACGCGCTCGCGGGCGATGACGTCGGCGATCGTGCCGGCCAGAGGTCCGAGACGGTGGAACGGAAGCGGGACGACCTCGAGCTTCGCCTGGGCGGCGAGCCGCTCGAGCAGCGTGCCGGAACGGCACCCGACGAGCACGCGGTGACCCCGTCGGGCCAAGTGGCGGCTCAGGCTGAGGATGGATTGCGTGGAGCCGGCGCCTTCGCCCGCGTGCGTGAGCTGGAGGATCGTGAGCGGCGCAGGCGTCATGCCCCGAAGGTAGTTATACTGGGTCGCCCATGCACGTCGTGGTCGCGTCGCACCACCGGTTGCCGGTCGAAGGTTATGGCGGCACGCAGCGCGTCGTGGTCGCGCTGGTCCGCGGACTGGCGACGCTGGGCCACCGCGTCACGCTGCTCGCGCAGCCGGGCACGCGCGTGCCCGAGGCGAAGGTCGTCGAAGTACCTCCCAAAGTCCTCAAAGATGCCGGAGCGGATCTGGCGCCGTTCCTCCCCGAGGGCGCCGACATCCTTCACGTCCACTTCCCGCTGAAGCGCGGACCCGCCGCGCTCCCGTTCGTGCAGACGACGCACGGCAATTGGAAGCCGGGCGTGCCGATTCCTCCACACACGATCTTCCTGTCGCGCGACCACGCGCGCCGCCACGGCAGCGACGCGTTCGTCTACAACGGGCTCGACCCCGCCGAGTTCGTGTTCCGCCGCCGCAAAGAGCAGTGGGACCTGTTCCTGGGACGGCTGCACAGCGCCAAGGGCTATCACTGGGCGATCGAGGCGGCGAAGCGCACCGGACGGCGGCTGATCGTGGCGGGCGGGTGGCGGCCCAGCTTCACGGGCGCGGTGAAGTACGTGGGCGAGGTGGACGGCAAACGCAAAGCGGTGCTGCTCGCGCGGGCTCGCTGCCTGTGGATGGCCGCGCTGTGGGACGAGCCGTTCGGACTCACCACGATCGAGGCGTTGTTCTCGGGTACGCCCGTGTTGGGCACCCACCGCGGCGCGCTCCCCGAGATCTTGACTCCTGCGGTGGGCGCCCTGCGGGACACGCTCGACGAGATGGTCGACGCGGCCGAGACGATCGGCACCCGGTCACCCGAGGCGTGCCGGGCGCACGCCGAGCGCTACTTCACGCACCGCGTGATGGCGGAGGAATACGTCCGGGTCTACCGGGCCGTGATCGACACGGGGAATCTGCCCGCGGGCCGGCCGGTGCCCTACGCCAGCTCGTAGTTGCGGAACTCGAACAGCCGCGCCCCCGTCAGCCGCTCGATCCAGTCCGACACGTAGAATCGCAGGTGCTCGAGCTTGAACCGCGGCGGGCCGATGACGCGGTCGGGGTCGTGGGCGCGCGGGGCGATCCAATCGGCGGCGGCGGCGGGGTGGGTCCCGGTGAACGGCTTCAGCAACGGAATCCACTCGAGGTGGCCGCGCGCCTGCTCTTGGTCGAAGCGTCCGCCGCCCCACGGGTAGATCGTCTTCGAGATCTCGAGCTTCTGCTTGATGGCTTTCGCGGGGCGGGCCCACCCGTAATGAAACATCTCGGCGTCGGTGACGCGCGCGCGGATCTTCCGGTACTCGGGCCCGACGCGGAATCCCTGCGCCCCCTGGTAGGGACGGATGTCCTTGCCGAGCCGGACGCAGCGCACCTCGCGCCGGTACCAGCGGCGGCTCGTCGCGACCCACTCGAACCCGCCGTAAAAATGCTGGTACTTCACGAGCAGCCCCTCGACCCGCTCGTCGCGGTCCCACTCGGCGACCTTCTCCTTCAGAATCCGCGCGCCCGTCTCGTGCAGCACCTCGTCGGCCTGGATGTAGATGCCCCACGCTCCGCGGCACGCGTCCATCGCTCGCTGCGTCTCGATCGAGAGCATGATGTTCTTCTTGGTGAAGTCCCACTCCGTGTCGATGATCCGGACGCGCGGGTCCCCGATCGACGCGACCAGGTCGCGCGTGTCGTCCTCGGATTTCCCGACGTTCACGACGACTTCGTCGCAGACCGCGAGGACCGAGCGGATCGCGGGGACGATCGGGAAGTCGAGCTTGACGGCGTTGCGGACGATGGTGAAACCGGAAAGCATGTCAGGTCCGGAATTGCAGGTTGTAGAGGCGTCGATAGAGACCGTCGGCGGCGAGCAGATCGTCGTGGCTGCCGCGCTCCACGATGCGTCCCTCGGCCAGCACCACGATGAAGTCGGCGTGCTGCACCGTGGCCAGGCGGTGGGCGATGACGAACACGGTCCGGTGCGCCATGAGGCGCTCGATCGCCTCCTGCACCAGCCGCTCCGACTCGGTATCGAGGGCGCTCGTCGCCTCGTCGAGGATCAGGAGCGGCGGATCGCGCAGCAACGCCCGCGCAATGGCGATGCGCTGGCGTTGGCCCCCCGACAGCCGCGTGCCCCGCTCGCCCAGCATCGTCTGATAGCCGTCCGGCAGGCGCAGCACGAACTCGTCCGCGTTGGCGGCGCGTGCGGCGGCGCGCACCTGCTCGAGCGTGAAGTCGGTGCGCCCATACGCGATGTTCGCGAGGACGGTGTCGTTCAAGAGCACCGTCTCCTGTGAGACGATGCCCATCAGCCGCCGCAGCGAGCGCCGCGTGTAGCGCGTGATCGGCACGCCATCCATCGCGATTTCGCCCCGCGTCGGCTCGTAGAAGCGCGGCAGCAGGTCCACCAGCGTCGTCTTCCCCGCCCCCGACGGCCCGACGATCGCCACCACCTGGCCGCGCCGCACCTCGAGGTCCACGTCCCGCAGGACCGCCTCACCCGCCTCGTACTCGAACGTGACGCCACGGTATTCGATCCTATCGCGGAAGGCCGCGTCGGCCTCGCCGGGCTCGTCCCGCTCCGCCTCGGGCAGGTCGAGCACCTCGAACACGCGCTCCGCGGAGGCCTGTGCGCCCGCCATGATCGTCGGGTAGTTCGCCACCGACTTGACGGGCGACATGAGGCGTAGACTCACGGCGAGGAACGTGATCAGCACCGCCGGATCGAGGCTCGAGGCAGCTGCCAGCGCGAGCCGCGTTCCCACCACGAGGATGAGCACGATCATCACGCCGCCGAAGACCTCGCTGACGGGGCTCGTGAGACTCGAGAACCGCTGCGCCCGCAGCACGCGCTTGCGGTAGCGCTCGGCGAGCTGCCGGAACCGCTCCAGCTCGAACGCCTCGGCCACGTACGCCCGCACCAGCTTCACCGACGCGATCATCTCGCCCACGTGACTCGTCACCTCGCCGCGCTCGGCGGCGAGCTCGCGCGAGCGGCGCCGCAGCCGGTTGATCATCGGACGGATGATGAGGAGCAGCACGGGCGCGAGCAGCAGGGCCAACAGCGTCAGCCGCACCGATAAGCCGAACAGAATCACCACGTACACGACGATGACGACGATGTTCTGCAGCAAGGACGCCAGCGCCGCGCTCACCGCCGTCTTCACCTGGTCGGTATCGCTGATGATGCGGGCCACGATCTGGCCGCCGCGGGTGCGCTGGAAATAGCTGAGGGGCAGCGTCTGCAGGTGGCGGAACAGCCGCACGCGCAGGTCGCGCACCACGGCCTCCTGGATCGCCACGCTGCCGATGGACGAGAGGTACGCCGTCACGTTCTTGAGGAACAGCGCCACGAGCAGCACGATGACCACGTTGCGGAGCGCCACCTCCGGCGTGCCGGCGTGGATGAACGGGCCCGCGATCCGGTCGAGCACCGCTTCGACGGTGGAGCCGCCGCCTCCGCCTGCCGCCGACGGCAAGCCGGCGTTGCCGAACAGGGTGCGCAGAAATGGGATCAGCAGGACGAACGTGAACCCATCCAACACCGAGGAAACGACGGTGGCAACGATCGTGGCGACGAACAGCGGCGTGTACGGACGGAGCAGCGACAGCAGACGGGCGCTACGCCCCATTCAGCGGCTACCTCTCGGCGTCAGCAGGGCGACGGGGAGGATCATCTCCTCCGGCGTCGCGCCGCCGTGCAGGAACGAGCCGCGGTAGCGCGCCTGGTACTCCCGCAGCTTGGTGGGATACACGAAGAATCGGTCCCCCGTGGCGACGAGCATGCGCACGCCGAGCGCCGCCCCCGGCAGGCCGTACGCCTTCAGATCCTCGACCGCGATGGCCGCCTCCGGATCCTCGGCGCGCAGGTCCTCGCCGAACTTGTACCGCAGGTTGGCGGTCGCGTCGCGCTTGGCGAACACGGTCGCCGGCGTTTCGCAGTGGATCGATCCATGGTCGGTGGTGAGCAGCACGGGCACGCCGCGCCGCTCGGCCTCCTGCAGCGCGGCGAGCACCGGCGAGCGCTCGAACCAGGTGCGCGTGAGCCCGCGCAGTGCGTCGGCGTCGCGCGCCACTTCGTAGAGGATCGCGTTCTCCGAGCGTCCATGGGTCAGCTGGTCGATGAAGTTGAACACGAGCGCCGTCACCCCGTCTTGCGCCAGATGCGCCGGCAGGCGGCGCAGCAAGTCGACGCCGTCCGCGGCCGTGAACAACTTCTCGTACCGCACCGGCACCGGCTTGCCGACCAGCTCCCGCAGCTGTTCGGTGAGCAGCTCGGACTCGTGGGCGTTGAGGCTCTCCTCGTCGCTCGGCGCGCCCCACCACTCGGGGTGACGCGCGGCGATCTCCATCGGAAAGAGGCCGCTGAAGATGGCGTTGCGGGCAAACGGTGTAGCCGTCGGCAGGATGCTGTAGTAGTGCGACTCCTCGACGTCGAACAGCGGGGTGACCTGATCCCGCAGCACCTCCCATTGATCGAGTCGCAGGCAGTCGATCAGGAGGAAGAGCACGCGGCCCGTGCGCTTGAGTGCCGGCACCAGAAACTCGGCGCCGACGTCCACCGACAACGGCGGCCGGTCGCCCTCGGGGTCGGCGAGCCAGCGCGGGTACTGCTTCGTGATGAACGACGCGAAGTCCTTGCGCAGGCTCTCCTGCAAGTTCTTGAGCGCCTCGGAGAGACCGGGTTCGTTCCCCGCCGCCAGCCGCACCTCCCATTGCGCCAGCTCGCGCACCAGCTCGATCCACTCGCGCCACGCCAGCGACGCCCCGCGCCGCCCCTCCAGGTCGCGGAACCGCGTCACGAAATCGCGCGCCAGGCGCTGCTGGCGGATGCGGTCGCCCTCGAGCAGCCGCGTCACGACGGAGAGGATCTGCCGCGGGTGGACCGGCTTCACGAGGTAGTCGTCCACCTCGATCCCGATCGCATCACGCATCAGGCTTTCGTCTTCGCTCTGGGTGACCATCACGACGGGCATGGCGGGATCGATGGAGCGGATCTCGGGGATCAGGTCGAGCCCGCGGCGGCCGGGCATCTGCTCGTCGAGCAGGACGACGCTGTACGGCTGGCGCCGCAGCAGGGCGAGGGCGTCGTCGCCATGCGCCGCCTGCTCCACCGCGAAGCCCTGCCCTTCGAGAAACCGGCGGTGCGCGGCCAGTCCATCGACTTCGTCGTCAATCCAGAGAATGCTCTTGGGACGCGGCATGCTTGGGCAAAAGCTAGTACATTGGCCGCGTGTTGCGCATCCTCCTCGTCCGCTTCAGCTCCATCGGCGACATCCTCCTCACCACCCCGCTCGTCCGGGTGCTGCGCCGCCGCCACCCCGACGCGCAGCTGATCTACGTCACCAAGCGCGCGATGGCGCCGCTCGTGGCCGACAACCCGCACCTCTCGCAGGTGGTGGCGCTCGAGCCGGACGAACCGCTCGCGCACCTGGCCCGCCACCTCCGCGGTCTGCAGCCGACGCACGGCCTCGATCTGCATGGCAGCCTGCGCAGCGCCGCGCTACACCTGCTGGTCCGGTGCCGCTGGTCGGGATACGCGAAACGCAAACTAGCGCGCACTTTGCTCGTCGCGACGAAGCTCAACCTCTACCGGGGTGACGTCCCCGTCGCCGAGCGCTACTTCGAGGCCGCCCGGCGGCTCGATGTCCGGCCCGACGGCGGGCCGCCCGAGTTCTTTCTCGGCACCGCGGCGCGCGAGCGCGTGGCGCGCTGGCTCGTCGAGCGGGGGCTCGGGGACGGGCTGGTCGCGGCGCTGGCGCCCGGCGCCGCCCACGCGACCAAGCGCTGGCCCATCTCGCATTGGCAGGCGCTCGCCGAGCGGCTGCGCGGAGCGGGCTACCGGCTCGTCGTGCTCGGGGGGCCCGAGGACCGCGGCGCCGCGCAGCAGCTCGGGCCCCTGGCCGAAAGCGCGGCGGGCGAATTCACGCTGCAGGAGACGGGCGCCTGCCTCGCCCGCGCCAAGGTGCTCATCTCGGGCGACACCGGCGTGATGCACATGGCGACCGGGGTCGGCACGCCGGTCGTCGCGCTCTTCGGTCCCACGGTCCGGGCCTTCGGCTTCTTTCCGTATCATGCCCGGGCCACGGTGCTCGCGCAGGACCTGCGCTGCCGTCCCTGCTCCACGATGGGCACGGCGCGCTGCCCGCTCGGCCACCACCGCTGTCTGGTCGATCTGCTCCCGGCGCAGGTCGCCGCGGCGGTGGAGCGGCTGGTCGCATGATCGACCAGCTGCGGGCGACGACCGCCGCCGAGGAGCGGCTCGTCGAGCTGATCGCCGACGCGGCGCGGGGCCCGAAACGGGACGGCCTGTTCGCGTTGTGGCTGGTGGTGCGCACGGCGGAAGCGGTCTTGCCCCCCGCGCCGGTGAGCGCCAAGAACCACCGCCGCCGGCTGCAAGCGCTCGAAACGCGGCTGGGCAGCCTCGCCCTCCCCGCACCGCTCAAGCGGGCCCTCGCCGCCGCCCGCCATCACCTCGACGCGGCGACGCCGGGCGCCGCGGCGGTGGTGTTGAGCCAGCTCATCGCACCGGCGCGCGACGTGCTCGGCCCGGAAGCCGCGGACGCCGTGGGCGTTGCCGCCCGCGCGGCCCGCGTACATTTATAGCGCATGTCCACGCGCCGCTTGCAGCAACGCGCCTCCCTCGAGTCCTTGGTGCAGCGCGTCGACGCCCAGCGCCCCGGGGAAGTCACGGGCGACACCGTCCCCACCGGGTTTGCGTCGGTCGACAAGATCCTGGGCGGCGGCCTGCGCCGCCGCGACCTGGTCGTGCTGGGCGGCGACATCGGCGCCGGGAAGTCGGCGCTGGCGCTGGGCGTGGCGCTGCGCGTCGCGCAGCAGGGGCTCGGCGTGGCGTTTCTGTCCGGCGAGATGGACGAGGAGCGGCTGATGGAGCGCGCCCTCGCCATCGAGGGCCGCGTGACGGTGGACGACCTGCGGGCCGCCAAGATGAGCGACCAAACGCGGGCCGGGATCGGAGGCGCGGCCGTGCGGCTGCGCGGCCTGCCGCTCGCCATGCTGCCCCTCGCCGCCGCCGACTTCGACACGATGGCGGAGCGGCTCGATCCGTTGCGCCAGCTCGCCCTCGTCGTCGTGGACTACCTGCAGCTCGTCCCGCCGCCCGGCGGGCTCACGCGCGTCACGCAGGACGAAGACACGGCGCTGGTGCTGCGCCGCCTCAAGGCCCTGGCGTTGGAACGCCAGGTCGCGCTGCTGCTCGTCGCCCAGCTGCCGCGCTTCCAGGCGCAGCGCGAGAACCCGCGCCCGACGCTCGAGGACTACGGCGTGTTGGGCGCGCTGAAGCAGCACGCCGATGTGGTCTTGTCGATATTCCGCGAAGAGATGTACCGGCCCGGTGGGGGCGTGGAGGGGGCGACGGAGCTGATCGTGGCCAAGAACCGCAACGGCCCGACGGGGTTCGTGGACTTGTACTTCTATCGCCGCTGGATGCGCTTCGAGGACATGCTGGACCCGGACCGGTAACCCCTATTTGGTCTTGATCGAATCGCCTGCCACGATCGCCCCGATCATCGTGTAGGTCGACCCCGGCCCGCCCGTATTGGGCCGCAGGGTGATCCACAGGGGTTGCTTCCCCTTTTCGGCGTAGATCGTCACGACGCCGTTCCGGTCCACCGCGTCGCTCTGCACATCCCATCCGTTCAGGGGCAACGTCTTGCGGTACCATACCGCCACGTCCTGCGGCGCGGCGGGGCTCGACAGCTCGATCCGCCCCGCGTCTTCGCCGGCGGAGAACGTCACAATCGACGAACCGGGATAGGCGAGGGCGCCAGGCAGCGCGCGGCCGATGACGGCCCGGGCCCGCTGAGACTCCCGATCGCGGTTGCATGACGCGGCGAGCAGGACGAGGGCGACGAGAAGGATGGCGCGGCGCATGGGCGGGAATCCTACCTGTGGCGCGCGCGCGCGGTCAAGTTGTAACTTGAAGTGACCTATGGCTGGCCACAGTAAGTGGAAGCAGATCAAGCGGAAGAAGGCGGTCACCGACCAGAAACGCGGTGCTGTCTTCACCCGTCTCATTCGGGAAATCACGATCGCCGCCAAGCAGGGAGGCGGTGATCCCGCCGGAAACGCCCGCCTCCGCACCGCCATCGATGCCGCCAAGGCCGAGAACATGCCGCTCGACAACATCGAGCGCGCCGTCAAGAAGGGCACCGGCGAGCTGGAGGGGGTGACCTACGAAGAGGTCTCGTACGAAGGATACGGGCCGGGGGGCGCCGCCATCCTCATCCAGGCGACGACCGACAACGCCAACCGCACCGTCGCCGAGATCCGAAACGCGTTCTCCCGCCACGGCGGCAACCTCGGCGCCGCGAACTCGGTCGCCTGGATGTTCGACCGCCGCGGCCAGGTCGTCCTCGACGCGACGCGCACCGACGAAGACACGGCGATGGAGGTCGCGCTCGAGGCCGGCGCCGACGACATGACGCGGGAGGGCGACGTCTTCGTGATCACCTGTCACGCCAACCAGCTCCACGCCGTGCAGGAGGCGCTGAAGGCGAAAGGGCTCGTGGTGCAGAGCGCCGAGATCGCGATGCTCCCCAAGAGCAGCGTGAAGGTCGAAGGCGGCGACGCGAAGAAGCTGCTGGGACTGATCGAGGCCCTGGAAGAGATGGATGACGTCGCGAAGGTGTTCTCGAACTTCGACATCGACGCCGAGGCGATGGCAGCGGTGACGGGGTGAAGTGAGGGTCCTGGGCATCGACCCGGGGAGCTACGTCTGGGGCTACGGCGTAGTGGAAACGGGGAATGGCAACAGCTCCCCCAGATTTGGCCACCTCATCGAATGCGGTGTCTTCTCGTTGACGCGGACGTCCCCTCTACCGCAGCGCCTGGCTGAGATTCACGCTACGATCACTGACCTCATCGTCAGACACCAACCAACAGCGCTCGCACTTGAATCCTCCTTCTATCATAAGAACGTTCGAACAACCCTCGTGCTCGGGCAAACACGCGGAGTCGTGCTGCTCGCCGCTCAGCAAGCAGGTCTGGCAATCGCGGAGTATCCCCCGGCGACCGTCAAGAAGACGGTCGTTGGTGCCGGAGGTGCGAAGAAGCAGCAAGTCGCGGAGATGGTTGCGCGTATGCTTAGGCTCAAGACCGCGCCACGTCCATACGATGCGGCCGATGGTGTCGCGGTCGCCCTGACGTACATCATCCGTTCGTGATTGCGTACGTGCGGGGCCGGCTCGCCGCCAAGTCCGCCGACCGCGTCGTGGTAGAGACGGCGGGCGGCGTCGGCTACGAGGTCACAGTCCCGCTCGGCGTGATGGAACGGCTCCCCGGCACCGGGACGGAGGTCACGCTGGCGACCGAGCTGGTCGTGCGGGAAGACGGCTGGGCCCTGTACGGGTTTCTCGACGAATCCGAACGACGGTTCTTTCAACGATTGACGAGCGTCAGCGGCGTCGGCCCGAAACTCGCCGTGGCGGTGATGTCGGCGCTGGGGGTGGAACGCGGCGCCCGCGCCGTGCGCGAGAAGAATATCGCGCTGTTGTCGTCCGTCAGCGGCATCGGAAAAAAGACCGCCGAGCGACTCGCGCTTGAACTGGGCGACAAGGTGGACGAGTTTGTGAACGGGGCCCCCCCCCCGCCGCCGATAGTGGGGGGAGCGGAAGCGGCGTTGCAAGCGCTCGAGCGCCTCGGCTACACCAGCGCCGAGGCCGACCGGGCTGTACGACAGGCGCTCGCGGGAGACGGCGGGCTCGGGGGGGGCGACGGCGAAACGGAGGCCCTGGTGCGGCGCGCGTTGCAGGTACTCACCAGCAAATGACGCCTGAAAGGACGGCTCCCATCACCGCCGAATGGATCTGCACTCGCTGCGGCTCGACGAATCGCCGGCTCGTGCCGGCGACGGCGACACGCGCCGAGGACGAATGCCTGAAGTGCCACATCCGGCACGAGATCCACCGCGACGCGCGGCCGGTGCGGTGGCGCGCCCAGCCCAAGGGCACGTAACGGGTGGCCCGCGCCGAAATCACGACGCCCGACGCGCTCCCGGACGAGCGGCTCACCGACGCCGCGCTGCGTCCCTCCCGGCTCGATGAGTTCGTCGGCCAGGCGAAGGTCAAAGAGTCGCTGCAGATCGCGATCGACGCGGCGAAGCAGCGCCGGGAGCCCCTCGACCACACGTTGTTCTTCGGGCCCCCCGGACTCGGCAAGACCACCCTCGCGCTCCTCATGGCGAAGGAAATGGGCGTCGACATCCGCACCACCTCCGGACCCGTGCTGGAGCGGCCCGGCGATCTCGTGGGAATGCTCACCGGCCTGAAGCGCGGCGACATCCTGTTCATCGACGAGGTGCACCGGCTGCGTCCCGCGCTCGAGGAGTTCCTCTACCCGGCGATGGAAGAGTATCACGTGGACGTGCGCATCGCCGACGGCCCGCACGCGCAGACGATTCCGATGCAGCTCGAGCGCTTCACCCTCATCGGCGCGACGACGCGGTTCGGCCTGCTGACGCCTCCGATGCGCGCCCGCTTCGGCCTCGTCGAGCGGCTGCACTATTACCCGCCCGACGACCTTGTCCAGATCATCACCCGCTCGTCGGGAATCCTGGGAGTCCCCGCCGACGCGGCGGGCGTCGCGGAGATCGCGCGCCGCAGCCGCGGCACACCGCGCGTGGCCAACCGGCTGCTGAAGCGCGTGCGCGACTACGCGCAGGTGCGCGCCGGCGGCAAGATCACCGCGGCGGTCGCCGTCGAGGCGCTCAAGCGGCTCGACGTCGACGAGTTCGGTCTCGACGACATGGACGCGCGCATCCTCAAGACGATCATCGAAATGTTCGAGGGCGGGCCGGTCGGCGTGCAGACGATCGCCGCGGCGGTCGGCGAGGATCCAGGCACGCTCGAGGAGGTGTACGAGCCCTTCCTGATGCAGCAAGGCTTCCTCGCGCGTACGTCGCGCGGCCGCTGCGCCACGGCCGCGGCCTACCGCCACTTCGGTTTCACACCACCCAAGAGCGCCGAGCAACCAACGATTTTCGATGCCTGAGCGGGCCTCAGATTTCGAGTACGACCTTCCCGCCGATCGCATCGCCCAAGAGCCCCTCCCCGACCGAGCCGCGAGCCGCTTGCTCGTGCTCGAGCGCGCCACCGGGACCATCACGCATCGACAATTCAAGGACATCGCCGATCTGATCCCGGTAGGAGATGTGCTGGTGCTCAACACGTCACGCGTGATCCCGGCGAGACTCCACGGGAAACGGGAATCGGGAAACACGACAGAGATTCTGCTCGTGCGCTCGCTCACCGATGGGACGTGGCTGGCGATGGGGCACCCGGGCGGCAAGCTCAAGCCGGGACGACGCGTGACGTTCGGCGACGATAGCGCCGTCGAGATCGTGGAGGTCCTGGGCGGCGGCTTGCGCCGCGTCCGCTTCGTCGGGGCGCTCGACGCGGGAGCGACCGTCGCAAAGTATGGCGAGGTGCCTCTGCCGCCGTACATTCGCCGGCCGCCCACGGCCGCCGATCGCGAGCGTTACCAGACGGTGTACGCGACCAACGACGGCAGCGTCGCCGCGCCGACCGCGGGCCTGCATTTCACGACGGCGTTGCTCGAGCGGCTGCGCGCGAAAGGCGTCGCGGTCGCGTCGCTCGATCTGCACGTCGGGCCGGGGACGTTCAAGCCCGTCGAAGTCGACGATCTCGCTGCGCACGTGATGCACCCCGAGGCGTACGAGATTCCGGAGGCGACGGCAGCGTTGGTGAACGCACACGCGAGTGTGTGTGCAGTGGGCACAACGGTGGTGCGAGCACTCGAATCGGCAGCGGCCCTGGCAGGACGGGTCCGTGCCGGCGCTGGAGAGACGAGCCTCTTTATTCGCCCGCCCTATCAGTTTAAGGTGGTCGACCGATTGCTCACCAACTTCCATCTTCCCCGCTCGACGTTGCTGATGCTGGTGTGTGCGTTCGGCGGCTATGAGGCGGTGATGGCAGCGTATCGGGAAGCGGTGCGGGAGGGGTATCGCTTCTACAGTTACGGCGACGCGATGGCGATCATTTAGGACCGAACCGCTTCGCCACGAGATCCGCCCAGTTCATCATGTGGAGCGCACCGGCGCGAACAGCCTCGCCGGCGCCCGCCAGCAGCTTCTTATTGAGGGTCTTCTGAAACTCAAACAGTCGAGCGCGCACCGCCGGGTCGGCCTTCAAGATGTGTGCGAGGCATCTGGAACAGATACCATCGGGAAAGGGCCACGCCGCGCCACCGAGAGCCTCGGGAGAGGGCGAACGCATGGCCGCATGCTCGTGACAGCGGGTGCACACCATGTGTAGCATTATGCCCGTGACGAACCCCGAGTTTCAGCGCTAGCCTGATGTTCGATTTCACCGTCCACGCCACGTCCGGCAGCGCGCGGACCGGCATGCTCACACTCCCCCATGGGGCGGTCGAGACGCCCGCCTTCATGCCCGTCGGCACGCAGGGCAGCGTGCGCGCACTCTCCCCCGCCGACCTCAAAGCCGTGGGCGCGGGCATCGTGCTCGCCAACACCTACCACCTGCACGTCCGCCCCGGCGAGGACGTGATCGCACAGCTCGGCGGGCTGCACCGATTCATGGCGTGGGACCGCCCGCTGCTCACCGACTCGGGCGGGTTTCAGGTCTTCTCGCTCGACGGGTTCCGCCGCGTGGACGACGAGGGCGTCGAGTTCCAGAGTCACGTCGACGGGGGTCGCCGCCTGCTCACGCCCGAGCGCGCCACCGAGATCCAATGGCGCCTGGGCGCCGACATCGCGATGGCGTTCGACCACGTGGCACCGGGGGGAGCGGATCTCGCAGCCTCACGGGACGCCCTCGAGCGAACGCTGAGATGGTTGGAACGGTGTGCGCGCAAACACCGCGAGCTGTTGGAAGGTTGGAAGGTTGGAAAGTCGACCGTCCAACCTTCCAACCTTCCAACCGTCCCCCAGACGATCTGGCCCATCCTCCAAGGCGGCACTCACGGCGCGCTCCGCGAGGAGGGTCTCCGCCGAATCCTGGACATGGGCTCCTGGACCGGCCTCGCGATTGGCGGGCTGTCGGTCGGCGAGCCGAAGCCGAAGATGTACGAGGTGCTGGAGGCCCTCGCGCCCCAGCTCCCGCCTCCCGTTCCCCGCTATCTTATGGGCGTCGGGTTTCCCGAGGACCTCGTCGCGGCGGTGGAGCGCGGGGTCGATCTGTTCGACTGCGTAGCGCCGACGCGCAACGGCCGCAACGGCTCCGCGTTCACGCCGCAGGGCCCGCTCAACATCCGCAACGCGGCCTTCCGGGCGGATGCGGGTCCGCTCGACTCGACCTGCGACTGTGAGACGTGCACCACATACTCGCGGGGTTACTTGCGCCACTTGTTCGTGGCGGAGGAGCTACTGGGGCTGCGGCTGCTGTCGCTGCACAACGTTCGATACTTGATCCGGCTCGCCGAGCAGATGCGCGCGGCGATCCGGAAGGGGAATGGCGCCCTGGCCGCGTGGGCCGACGACTGGCGCCGCCGTTACCATCAACCGGGAATCGCATGACCATGCACGCGTCGCTGTCCCTGCTGCTCTTCGCTCCCTCCGGCCAGGGCGGGCCGGGGCTCAGCGCGTTCGTCATCCAGATCGCGCTGTTCATCGGGATCTTCTACTTCCTGCTCATCCGCCCGCAGCGCCGCCAGGCGGAGCAGCACAAGCAGCTGCTCGCCTCGTTGCAGCGGGGGGACCAGGTCGTGACCTCGAGCGGCATCGTGGGCGAGGTCCTGCACATCAAGGACGAGCAGGTCACGGTGCGGAGCGGCGAGGCGAAGTTCGTGATCCTGCGCAGCGGGATCGCCAGCATCACGAACCGCGTCGCCGAGGAGGCGAAGCCGGCGTGACGGTCCGCACGCTCCACCTGCTGGGCTCGCCGGTCCTGCGCCAGAAGGCGAAAGCCGTCGCGCAGGTCGACGACGCCGTGCGCACGCTCGTGGACGACTTGTTCGAGACGATGCGGGCGGCGCGTGGGGTGGGGCTGGCGGCGAACCAGATCGGCGTGGCGCGCCGCGTGGCGGTCGTGGACGTGGGCGAGGACGCTCCGCCGCCCCTCGTCCTCATCAATCCCGTGATCGTCGAGCGCGGCGATGAGGTCGAGACCGCCGAGGAGGGGTGCCTGTCGATCCCCGAGATCTTCGGTGACGTGGAGCGCCGGGCGCACGTCGTGGTCGAGGCACTCGATCGGGACGGCCGGCCCTACCGCGCCGCCGCCGACGGCTACAAGGCGCGCGCGATTCAGCACGAGATCGATCACCTGGACGGCATTCTCTTTCTCGACCACCTGAGCGCCGTGAAGCGCGGGCTGCTGCTCTCCAAGTGGAAGAAGGCGCGCAAGGGCAAGTCGGGATACCTGAAGGAGGTCACGCCGGAGCCGGCGGGCGAGCTCTAGTGCGCATCGCGTTCTTCGGCACTCCCGACTTCGCGGTCCCCTCGCTCCGCGCCCTGGTGGGGGAAGGGTTCGACGTGGTCGCCGTCGTCACCCAACCCGATGCCCCGCAGGGCCGTTCGCGCTCGCACCTCGTGCCGCCGCCGGTGAAGCTCGCGGCGCAGGCCGAGGACCTGACGGTGTTCCAGCCCGAGCGGCTGAGGGACACCGCTTTCCTCGCGCAGCTGCGGGACGCGCGGCCCGACATCGGCGTCGTCGTCGCGTACGGTCACATCCTCAAGCCCGAGCTGCTCGCCCTGCCCCCGCGCGGCATGGTGAACGTGCACCCGTCCCTACTCCCCGAGCTGCGCGGCGCGGCTCCCGTCGAGTGGGCGATCATCAACGGCCTCGAGCAGACCGGCGTCACGATCATGCAGCTCGACGCCGGCATGGACAGCGGTCCGATCCTCCATCAAATCCCGCACGCAATCGACCCCGACGTGACGGGCGGCGAGCTGTCGGAGCACCTCGCCGAGATAGGAACGCTGGCGTTGGTCGAGGCGCTCGCGCTCCTCGAGCAGGGCGCGCTCACCCCGGTTCCGCAGGACCATTCCCGCGCCACCTACGCGCCTAAGTTCACGCGCGAGGTCGCCCGCATCGACTGGACGAAGGACGCCGCGACGATCGCGCGCCTGATCCGCGGTCTCGATCCGCGGCCCGGCGCCTGGACCGAGCTCGACGGCACGGAGGTGAAACTGTTCGGTGCGCGCGCCGCCGAGGAAAGAGGCCAAGCCGGCGAACTCCTGACGGCTGACGGCCGACTGCTGATCGCTGTGGGGCGTGGTGCGGTGGATGTGGAGGAGGTGCAGCCGGCCGGCAAGGCACGGATGCCCGCGGGCGACTGGCTGCGTGGCGCCAAGCTGCCGCCGGGCCGCCGCTTCGTGTGAGGCCGCCGCTCCCTCGCCTCCACGCCATCACTGACGAGCGTATCGCGCGCCGCGCGGACCTGGACGATGTGGCACGAGCGCTCGCCGGCGCCGGCGGCGCGAATCTCGCCCTGCACGCCCGCGGGAGAACACTGTCCGGCCTCGAGCACTACGACCTCGCGTTCCATCTTTCCAACGTTCCATCGGCGCTGTTCGTCAACGACCGCTTGGACATCGCGCTCGCCCTGAACGCCGTGGGGGTTCAGTTAGGCACCGGCAG
>WNFX01001251.1_pt1 | contig 26258 bp, 22 predicted proteins | sample 5400111 | NCBI WGS metagenome assembly WNFX01 (sample SAMN13153363, study PRJNA577476) | soil metagenome | isolation source: 40 cm soil or saprolite under grassland replicate 1 | place: USA:California | collected 2016-06-15
CTGCCCTCCTGATGCGTGCTATACCCTACGCGGGCGTGAAAAGCGTTGTCAAGCTTCGTACCGAGTTGCTGGGCATCACAACGGAGGCCCTGCCGGATGCTTGTGGGAAACCGCCCGGATTATTAAGTGGTATTAGAAGGTTTGCCCCGATTGTTGCAGCGCTGTGGGCAAGGTTGTATAAAGAGCTACGCCTTCGGGCATCGGGGACGAGACGCGCGCAAACCGTATTTGGAAGGAGGATCTCAATGAGATTGTCGAAGTTACTCGCCGGCCTGGCCGTAGCGAGCGTGGCGCTGGCAGCCTGCGGCACGAGCGGCGGCGGGGCGGCCAACAAGGGAACCATCAAAATCGGCGTCGACCTGCCGGAGTCCGGCGCGGAGGCCTCGGACGGGATCCCGACCCTGAACGGCGTCAAGTACGCCGTCCAGACCGCGGGCACCGTCGAAGGCTTCACGATTGAGGTTTCCAACCTGGACGACGCCGTCAACGGCGTCCACGACCCGCAGAAGGGGGCCCAGAACCTCCAGCAGTTCGTCAACGATTCGAAAGTCCTGGGCGTTGTCGGTCCCTTCAACTCGAGCGTGGCGCGGGCCGAGATCCCGATCAGCAACCGGGCGCACCTGGCGCAGATCAGCCCGGCCAACACCAACCAGTGTTTGACCAAGAACATCTATATCCCGACGACGCTCGGCGCCCCCAAGGACATCACCTGCAAGGACGCCGGTATCCTGGCCCCGGCCGACCTGCGGCCGACCGGCATCAACAACTACTTCCGCGTGGCGACCACCGACGACCTGCAGGGGCCGGCCATGGCCGACTACGCGGTCGATGTCCTCAAGGTGACCAAGCTGGGCGTCGCCTCGGACAACGAGGTGTACGGCAAGGGCATCGCCGACACCTTCTCCGCCGAGTTCAAGAACAAAGGTGGAACGGTCGTTCTGCGGAATGACTTCGACACCAAGAGCACCAATGACTTCCGGGGCTTCCTGCAGTCGGCGAAGAGCAAGGGCGCGCAGGGCATCTACTTCGGCGGAACGGACAGCAACAAGGGTTGCGTCGTCCGCTCGCAAGCCTCGGGCATCTTCGCCGTCGACACCCCGTACATGGGCGGTGACGGCCTCCAGACCTCGCAGTGCCTGAAGGACGCCGGCCAGATGGCGTCGGGCATCTACGCCGCCGTGGCCGCGCCCAACGCTGAGCAAATCCCCGAGTCCGCGTCGATCATCAGTGGCTTCAAGTCGGCGTTCAGCAAGAAGGACGACTTCGGCGCCTACACCATGCCGGCCTACGACTGCGCCAAGATCCTGATCGCCGCCATCCAGCGGGCGATCAAGGCGAACAACGGCAATATGCCGTCGCGCGAGCAGGTCCGGGCGGAAGTCGCCAAGACCTCGGACTTCACCGGCGCGCTGGGCAAGACCAGCTTCGACGCGAACGGTGACACCTCGCAGAAGATCATCTCGATCTACCAGGCGACCGGGAGCCCGGTCGACTGGAAGTGGGTCAAGCAGATCAACTACGCGAAGTAGCCGACCGGCAATAGAATCTGGAGGGGGTTAAGCCCCCTCCAGATCCTTCGAAGGGAGAGACGAAGCTGGTCGGAACACTCCGGAACACGCGCCGTACCCTGGCCGGCCCCGCCGGTACTCGGGCCTTCGTCGCGGTCGTGCTGGCTCTCCTGGCCGTTCTTTTCATCCCGCGGGCAGCCAGCGACCCATCGTTCTTCGTCCAGATCCTGGTCTACGGATTGGCCAATGGCGCGATCTACGCGCTGATCGCGCTCGGTTACACGATGGTCTACGGCATCATCGAGTTGATCAACTTCGCGCATGGGGACGTCTTCACCCTGGGCGCGTTCGTGTCGCTGCCGCTGATCGGCGCCTTCGGGCTGACCGAGGGGCAGTCAGCCAGCCTCGGTCTGTACGCGGCGCTGCTGGTGATCGCGATCATCGTGATGCTGATCCTGGGCGGCGTCAACGTCCTAATCGAGCGGATCGCCTACCGGCCGCTCCGCCACGCGCCTCGCCTGGCTCCCCTGATCACCGCCGTCGGCATGTCGTTCATCCTCGAGGGGCTGATGTACATCTGGCGGGGCGCCAACAACATTCACTACCCTGACTTCCTTCCGGCCGGACGGATCTCGCTCGGCGGGTCGGCGTCGATCGGCTACAAGGACCTGATCGTCATCGCCCTGGCGGTGGTCTTCGTGATCGTGCTGACCACCTTCATCAACCGCTCCAAGCTGGGCAAGGCGATGCGGGCGACCGCCCAGGACCAGGACGCCGCGCAACTGATGGGCATCGATATCAATCGCACCATCGCGGCCACCTTCTTCATCGGCGCCATCCTCGCCGGAGCCGGCGGCATCATCTTCGGGCTGTACTTCAATACCGTCCGCTTCGACCTCGGTTTCCAGGCTGGGCTGTTCGCCTTCACCGCCGCCGTCTTCGGGGGGATCGGGAACATCCAGGGGGCGGCGATCGGCGGACTCTTCATCGGCCTGGTGAAGGCGTACAGCGACGGCTACTTCACCTCCCAGCTCACCGACGTCTGGATCTTTAGCATCCTGATCCTGGTCCTCGTCTTTCGCCCGACCGGGCTGCTCGGCATGCGGGTACCGGAGAAATGAGCACGGCGCAGCGGTCGAGCAAACCGCGGCTAGCCGATCTAACCAGTGGCTGGGATGACCGTGACCTGATCATCTATCGATTGCTCCTTTTGTTGGCTATTGCCTTTCCCTTCGGCGCCACGTTTCTCACCGGGGGAAGCGGCGGCGCCTTGATCAACACGGCCGCCGACGCGGGTGTCTATGTCCTGCTCGCCATCGGGCTGAACATCGTGGTCGGCTACGCCGGCCTGCTCGACCTCGGCTATGCAGCCTTCTTCGCCATCGGCGCCTACACCGTCGGCATGTTCTCCTCGGGCCAGCTGTATGGCAGTCCGCTGCACCACGAGATCCACCTGCCGTTCTGGTTGTTGCTCTTCGTCGGCATGTTCGCCGCCGCCGGCTTCGGCGCCTTGCTCGGTGCACCGACGCTGCGGCTCCGGGGTGATTACCTCGCGATCGTCACGCTGGGGTTCGGCGAGATCGTGCCGAGGATCTTCCGCTACCTGGGGCCCGGATCGGTCCTCGGGAACTGGACCGGCGGAGTGAACGGGATCGCGGGCATCGATCCTCCCTCGCTTCCATTCGGGATCAGCGGGCCGTGGGAAAACGGGGCCGCCTTCGGCTTTCTGCCGCGCTTCGACTTCATCGACCCACTGGCGTTTTACATCCTGATGGTCATCCTGGTGGTCCTCTGCGTGATCGCCGCCAACAATCTCTACCGGTCACGCCTTGGCCGCGCCTGGATGGCGGTGCGCGAAGATGAGGTGGCCGCCGCCGCGACCGGCGTGAACACCGTGGCGATCAAGCTGCTCGCCTTCGCGATCGGTGCCTCCTTCAGCGGATTTGCCGGGACCTACTACGGCGCCAAGCTCTCACTCGTCAGCTCCGAGAACTTTGCCTTCGTCGTGTCGGTCACCGTGTTGATCATGGTCGTGCTCGGCGGCATGGGCAACATCCCGGGCGTCATCATCGGCGCCCTGGGCATCTACTACGTCCTCTTCAACCTGCTCACCAACCTCCCAGACCTGGCGGTCAATGCCGCCAACTCGATTGGGCTCGGCTTCCTCAACACCTCGAAGGGCGACTGGATCGGGCTGCACGACGAGGTGCAACGGCTGAACTTCCTCGTCTTCGGACTGATCCTTGTGCTTGTCATGCTGCTGCGGCCGCAGGGCCTCCTGCCCAGCCGCGTTCGGGAGCAGGAACTGGCCAAGGGCATCAGCGAGGAGGCCGTCTTCGACCTCCGCGAGGAGAGCTGAGCCATGGCTGAGGACGGACAGATCCTGATCGTCGATGCCCTGACGAAGCGATTCGGTGGGCTGACCGCCGTCGACCAGGCCACCTTCCAGATCCGCAAGGGCGAGATCTTCTCGCTGATCGGGCCCAACGGAGCCGGCAAAACCACGCTCTTCAACTCGATCACCGGCATCTATTCGCCGACCTCAGGCACGGTGGTGTTCGAGGGCAGGGACATCACCGGGCTCAAGCCATACCGGGTGGCCGAGCTGGGCATCGGACGAACCTTTCAGCAGATTCGGCTCTTTTCCTACATGACCGCCTTCGACAACGTGCGGGTGGGAGAGCACTCGCGGATGCACGCCAAAGTCTGGGACGCCCTCTTCAAAACGAAGCGTGAGCGAGAGGAGGAGGCGCGGGTCACCGAAAAGGCGATGGACCTCTTGAAGTTCGTCGGCATCGAGCAGCATACCCACAACTACGCGCGCAACCTGCCCTATGGCCACCAGCGGCGGCTGGAGATCGCCCGCGCGCTCGCCAGCGACCCGCGGCTGTTGCTCCTCGACGAGCCGGCCGCCGGCGCCACACCGCAGGAGAAGGTCGAGCTGATGGCGCTGGTCGAGAAGGTCCGAGCCGAAGGCGTGACCGTCCTTTTGATCGAGCACGACATGAAGGTCGTGATGGGGATCTCTGACCGCATCGTCGTGCTGGACTATGGCGAGAAGATCGCCGAAGGCAAACCGGCGGACGTCCGCCGTGACCCCCGGGTGATCGAAGCCTACCTCGGAAAAAGCGCCTAGCGGGTCTGATGGCACTCCTCGAGATCGATGCCGTCGACACCTACTACGGGCGAGTCCACGCCCTTCAGGGCGTGTCGCTGAACATCGAGGAGGGCGAGATCGTCACCCTCATCGGCAGCAACGGCGCGGGGAAGACCACCACCCTGCGCACGATCTCCGGGCTGACGCCCGCGTCGCGCGGACAGGTGCGGCTGCGTGGCAGGGACATCACCCACCTCCCCGCGGCACAGATCGTCGGGCTCGGGATCGGTCACGTTCCCGAGGGGCGTCGGATCTTCCACCGCATGAGCGTGCGCGACAACCTGGTCCTCGGCGCCTACCGGCGCAAAGACCGAGAGGGCATTCGCCGCGACCAGGAACACGTCCTGACGCTCTTTCCGCGCGTCAGGCAGCGCCTCAACCAGATCGGCGGCACGCTGTCCGGCGGAGAGCAGCAGATGCTCGCCATCGCCCGTGGGCTGATGTCCAAGCCCAAGGTGCTGCTCCTCGACGAGCCCTCACTTGGGCTGGCGCCCATCCTCGTCGACCAGATCTTCGACATCATCCGCGACATCAATCGCGAGGGGACGACCATCCTGCTGATCGAGCAGAACGCCACCAAGGCCCTGACCGTGTCCAATCGCGGCTACGTGCTGGAGACCGGGCGGATCGTCAAGCAAGGCCCGACCAAGATGCTCCTGGAGAGTCCCGATGTCCAGAGGGCGTACCTCGGCATCTAGCCCAGGCGTGCGGACTCGCGGTTGGGTCGTGGGGGCCCTCGCGCTGGTCCTGGTTTCCTGCACCCCCTCGCAGACCGCCCCCTCCGGGCCGGTGCTCGCCAGCATAACCGTCGGGTCGCGAGCCGGGACGCCCGCGGTCGGGCTCGGTGCGGTCTGGATCCCCAATACCGGGGACGGAACCGTCTCCAGGATTGACCCGGCAACGAATCGCCGCGTCGCCACCTTCCGGGTGGGGGACGCGGGGGCCTTTTACCAGCGGGTATGCAAGCCCTACGGATCGATCCACAGCTGGATGGTCACGACCTTCCACGTCCGGCGGTGCGACCTGCCGAGCTCGGTGGCCACCGCCGGCGGATTGCTCTGGGCGGCCAAGAACGACAGCAACGAGATCCTCGCCCTCGATCCCAAAGACGGCCACCAGGTCACTTCCATTCCCATCGGCGTCACACCCTTCGAGCTCAGGGCCAACGACCAGGCGGTGTGGATCACCAGCTACGACGACAACGCCATCGTTCGGATCGACGTGGCGTCGAAGAGAGTCGTACGGACGATCTCACAACTTGGTGGGCCGTCGGGGCTGGCGCTCGACGGCGAGACCGTGTGGGTGGCAATTAGCCGGGCAGGCACCATGGCGCGGATCGACGCCCGCGTCAACCAGGTTGTCGCCACCATTGCGGTGCCGTGCAGCGCCTCGTGCTGGTCTGCTCCCACCCCGCTACCCGTCGCCGTGGCGAACGGCGCGGTCTGGGTCCGCAATGAAGGCATCGGCACGCTGTCGAGGATCGATCCCACGACGAACACCGTGGCCGCGACGCTCGACGTCAACACCTTCAACGGGCGCAGCGGCCAGGACGCGCTCGCGGTGGCCCCCTCCGGGATCTGGCTCGGCGGGATCAGCGTCGAGGCCATCGACCCAGCGTCGAATCGCGTCGTCAAGACCATCGACCAGCCGGGCATCACGCTCGCCTATGGCTACGGCTCGCTCTGGGTCACCGACATCTCTGGCCACGTTCTGCGCATCGATCCCCAACGCGCCACCGCGCGATGAGCCGCTCCCGACTCGCCGCCCTGATGCTGGGCATGCTGCTGGTTGCCGGATGCACCGTGGGCGTCGGCACACCCGCGCACTCCATCGGCGTCATCAAGCTTGGGGTCGACCTGCCGCTCAGCGGCGACGACGCGCCGGATGGGTTGCCGGCGAAGAACGCCATCGATCTCGCCATCAAGCAGGCTGGGCGGGTGTGCGGCCCGGCCCGTCACCCGGATGCCTGTTTCGATCTGCAGGCCGTCACCGATGACGATGTCAGCCAGGGCATCCATGACCCGGCGAAGGGCGCGAAGAACGTCCAGCTCCTTGCCAACGATGCGCGGGTCCTGGCGATGGTCGGCCCGCTCCACGACAGCGTGGCCAAGAGCGAGCTGCCGGTGGCGAACGCCGCAGGCCTCACCGTGGTGAGCCCCGGTACGACGAACGAGTGCCTCTCCCAGGAGCCACCGGACGGGCACTGCCAGGGGCTGAGCACGCGGCTTCGCCCGAGCGGTCCCAATAACTTCTTCCGGGTGGTGACGACCCAGCTGGTGGAGGGGGCGGCCGGCGCCGACCTGGCCTTCAAGGCGCTGGGCAAGAAGCGAGCCTTCGTCATCAATGATCAGACCACCTTCGGGCTGGGGATTGCCACCACCTTCGTCGCGCGGTTTGTTCGAGACGGCGGGACGATCGTGGACCCTTCGGACCTGGGCGCCTTCGATCCCAACCAGCCGGCCACCTTTGGCTCGCGCGTCCAGCGCGCCCTCGAACTGGGCGCGGACGTCATCTACTTCGCCGGCACGGGAGTCAGCGCGGCGGCGTCGTTACGGCGCGAGATGGCGGCGCGGATGCCGCAGGTGCCGCTGATCGGTAGCGACCGGCTGGCCAGCAGCCAGTTTGCCAAGGCCGCGGGCGCGGCGGCGCGGGGCAGCTTTTACACCGTGGTCGGTCCCTACCCCGCCGTTCTCCGAGGGGCGCAGGCGTTCGTGCGCGACTACAAGACAGCCTACGGCCAGGGGGTGGGCGCCTTTGGCCTGCCGGCCTACGACGCGACCCGGCTCCTGATCGCGGCCATCGGGCGGGCGATCGATGATGCGGGCGGAGCGATGCCCACGCGCGCCCAGGTGTTGAACCAGGTGTCAGGGATCCGGGATTTCCGCGGCGCGATGGGCGCCATGAGCTTCGACGCCCGCGGTGACACCAATCTGAAATTGCTCACTGCCTATCAGTGGCTGGGGGCAAACGATGTCGCCGGCCAGTTCGTGGCGCAGCCCTTGATCGACAGCTAACCGATCGGGCGGCCGGTCACCAGTGCGAGCGCGATCAGGTAGACGCAGATCACGGCGAAGAGCCCGTACTCGAACATGATCCGGCGCGTCAGGGAATCGTCGAGCGCGTGGACGGTGAGCCCCTGCCAGGCGTACCACGCGAAGGCGAGGATAACGGCGACGTACTGACTCCCCTGGTTGAGGTAGGTCACCATGCCGAACGCGCCAAAGGTGACGGTGCCGGCGGTCAGGAAGGCGGACAGCAGGGCCAGGCCCTCGCGCTTGGTGGCGAAGCGGAAGCTGCGATAGCCACTCAGCAAGGCGATGACGAAGATCGCGCTGAACTTGATGGGATTCGCGAGGTCAGTCGATTGCAAGATGAGGTAGAAGAGGGCCAGGAGGACGCAGAAGGTGGTGGCATCGCGGAGGAAGCGGTGGAGCGGGCGCTCGCGCCCCATGCCGCGCGAGAGATCCACGAAGCTGCTGGCAAAGATGAAGCCTCCCATGGTCAGCATCGCCACGGCGTGCACCCGGTAATCGGGCGTCTGCAGCATCGAGAAGGTCGAGGCGGCGATGATTGCCAGCACCGGCGTGATGTAGTGGTCGAGACTCAGAAACCCCGGCGTGCGGTTGCGCGCGTGCAAGAAGACCAGGCCGAGGGTGACGAAGACCGCCAGGCCGGCCGTCGCCAGCCAGACCTGGCCCGAGGAGAGCAGCTCGGACTTGAAGGTCAGACCAAGCGCGACCGCCCACGCCGAGAGGAGTCCGAGATAGCGAGTGCCGAGCTGGACCGGGCGCATCGTCGGCCGGACCCTCGGTCGTACCTGTTGCCCTGGCCGAAGGGTCGCTGAAGAACTCGCCAGGGCTTCCGACATGGCGGCTAGTCTAGCAGGGAAACGTCCGTTTGGGGCTGGGGAAAGACCGCGTCTGCGGAGGGCGAATTTGTATTCGAAACAAATGTTCGACGCGACGCCGTGGGTCTGTGGAAAGTGTGGAAAGGTGAGTTAGGCGGTGTTGGTTCCTTGCCGTCCGTATTTGTCTTCCAGCCGGACGACGTCGTCGATCTGGGGGGAGGACACTTCGAAGAACTCACACTCCTCCACTCCGATCATCCGGTGCTTGCGTCCCGGTACGATCCGGCGCGACATCCCGGGGGTCAGCCGGTGAGTCTGCATCTGGCCTCGGTCGTCCTCCAGCTGCAGGTCCATGGCCCCTTTGACCACCAGGAGGGTCTCGTCCTTCTGCCGGTGGTATTGAAGGCTGAGCATCTCCCCCGCGTTGACGTGGATCACCTTGCCGAGGTACTTGTCGGTCACCGCGAAGCGGTTTTCCCAGCCCCAGGGCTTCTTGACGATGTCAGACAAGTTGGCGCAGCCCGAGCTTCTCTTCGAGCGAGGCGAGCAGCTGATCGACCCGCTCCTTCGAGGACGCTTCGCTATAGACGCGGATCAGCGGTTCCGTCCCCGAAAACCGGACCAGCACCCAGCTGCCGTCCTCGAGGTAGTACTTGAAGCCGTCATCGGTGCGGGACCGTGCCACGCGCGCACCGGCGACCTCGGTAGGCGGCTCCTTCTCGAGCCGGCCGTAGAGCTCGGCACGCCGGGCCGCATACTCCTGCCGGTCGAGGTGCAGGTCATGGCGCGCGTAGAAGTGTGGCCCGACCAGCTCGGTCAGGTGGGCCATGATCTTCGACAGCGGCCGGCCGTATTTGACGATCATGTCGGCGAAGGTGATGCCCGAGAGGATGCCATCGCGCTCGGGGATGTGGCCGCGGAACGCGAAGCCTCCGCTCTCTTCGCCGCCGAGCATGGCGTCGGTCTCCGCCATCTTCGGCCCGATGTACTTGAAGCCGACCTTGAGCTCGTGAACCTTGACCCCGAACCGTTCACCCAGCTTGTCGACCATCGAGGTCGAGGTCAGTGAGCGGACGACATCGCCTTTCAGGCCTCGCTTCTCGACCAGGTACATCATCAACAGGGCCATCACCTGGAGCTGGTTGATGAAGCTACCGCGTTCATCGATGATGCCGACACGATCGGCGTCGCCGTCGTTGGCGATACAGAGGTCGAAGCCGCCCGTTCGCATTCGCTCCATCGCCTCGGGCATGTACTGCGCGATCGGCTCCGGATGCATGCCGCCGAAACCGGGGTTGCGTTCGCTGTGGATCTCCTCGACGGTCGTCTTGCCCCCCGAGAGGAGTGCCCGGACGTAGCCCTGGCTAGCGCCGTACATCGGCTCGTGGAGGATCTTGAGCCCGGCGGCCTTGATCGCGCCCAGGTCGACGAGCCGGTTGAGCTGGGCGGCATAGGCCGGCTGCGGGTCGAAGACCTCGATCGTCCCGTTGTCGCGGCCATCCTCGAAGCGGACCTGGCGAACCCGCCCGCCGCGCTGGACTTTCTCGATTTCCTCCTCGAGCCGGGCGGTGACCTCGGGTGACGCGGAGCCGGCGTACTCCGGCTTATATTTCAGGCCGCTGAAGTAGTACGGATTGTGGCTGGCGGTGATCACCAGCCCGCCGCTCGCCTGCTTGTCGAGGATGGCGTAGGTCGACACCTGGGTCGGCGCCGGGGCGTTGATAACGAAGACCTTGACACCGTTGGCGGCGAGCACCTGGGCCACCTCGCGGGCGAACAGGTCCGAAGCGAAGCGGGTGTCGTATCCGACGATGGCCGACGGGCTCGGCCGGCTTCCCAGGTACTGCGCGATCCCCTGGGTGGCAATCCGAACCGACTCATAGGTGAAGTCGTCGGCGATGATGCCGCGCCAACCGTCCGTGCCGAACTTGATCTCGACGGCCAACGCTATCGGGTCCCCATCGCTCGCTAATCCTAGCGGGGATCGATCAGCTTGCTTTCGCCGACCGCTCGCGGAGGTACGACTCGGGCTTGAGCCCGGCAGCGGCGAGATCGTACTGGAGCATCTCCCGGATCATTTCCTGGAAGGTGATCTTGGGGCGCCAGCCCAGCCTGGCCCTGGCCTTGCTGGGGTCGCCTCGCAGGTCGGGGACCTCGGCCGGACGGAAGTACGCCTTGTCGACCTCGACGTGGTCTTGCCAGTCGAGACCGACCAGCCCGAAGGCGAGCTCCACGAGCTGGCGGATCGTCCACTGGATACCGGTGGCGATGACGTAATCATCGGGCTTGTCCTGCTGCAGCATCATCCACATCGCCTCGACGTAGTCCTTGGCGTGGCCCCAGTCGCGCTTGGAATCGAGATTCCCGAGCCGGAGTTTTGTGGAGCGCTTGGCGAGGATGGCGGCAACGCCCCGGGTCACCTTGCGCGTCACGAAGTTCTCGCCCCGACGCGGCGACTCGTGATTGAAGAGGATGCCGCTGCACGCGAACATGTCGTAGGCCTCGCGGTAATTGACCGTCATCCAGTGCGCGTAGACCTTGGCCACGCCATAAGGGCTGCGCGGATGGAACGGCGTCTGCTCGTTCTGGGGAGGCGGCGTCGTGCCGAACATCTCGGATGTCGAGGCCTGATAGAAGCGGGTGGAATGACCGGTTGCCCGAATCGCTTCGAGCAGCCGCGTGGTGCCCAACCCGTCGGTGTTGCCCGTGTACTCCGGCTGATCGAACGAGATATGGACCTGGCTTTGGGCGGCGAGATTGTAGATCTCATCTGGCTCGACCGTCATGACAAGGCGGTTGAGCCCGCCCGCGTCGGTCATGTCCCCGTAATGCAGCGTGAAGCGTGCGCCCTCGAGGTGCTCCGGATGGGCGTGCTCCAGGTGGTCGATACGGCTCCGGTTCATGGTCGAAGAGCGGCGCACCACGCCGTGCACCTCGTATCCCTTCTCCAGGAGGAGCTCGGCGAGGTAGGAGCCGTCCTGACCGGTGATGCCGGTGATCAGCGCGCGCTTTGCCACGGCCACAGTGTAACGACGCTCAGAGGTACTGGGTCTTGCCCATCTGCTTGAGGCGATCGACGATCAGTTTGACGTCCTGTGAGCGCGCCTTGGGACAGATCAGGATGGCGTCGTCCGTCTCGATCACGACCATGTCCTCGAGACCGACCGCGGCCACCAGCTTGCGAGGCGAGTGGATCATGCAGTTTTTCGAATCGATCAACACCGACTCGCCCTCGACGAAGTTGCCCGCCTCGTCCCGCTGCAGCATGTCGTGCAGGTCCGCCCATGATCCCAGGTCGTGCCACTCGAAGGTGGCACCGACGACCAGCAAGTTCTTTGTGCGCTCCAGCACGGCGTAGTCGATCGCCGCGGTGGGCAACGTCTGGTAGAGGCGATCGGCTTCATCCGCGCGCCCGGCCCGGCGGGCCTGCCTCACCTGCTCCAGCCCGGCGTAGAGCTGCGGCGCGTGCGCCGCCATCTCACTGAAGAGCACGTCGACCGGCCAGCTGAAGAGGCCCAGATTCCACAGGTAAGAGCCCGATGCTAAAAAGCCTTCGGCGGTTTGGAGATCAGGCTTTTCCACAAAACGGGCCACCCGATACACCGCCGGCGCCTCGTCGCCGTCGAGCGGCGGTCCCACCTGGATGTAGCCGAATGCGGTCGAGGCATACGGTGGTCGGAGCCCCACGGTCACCAGCGAGCGTTTCGACTCGGCCCAGCGCGCCTCAGCGTCGAGGGTCTTCAGGTAGGCGTCCTCGTCGTGACCGAGATAGTGGTCGGCGTGGACCGAGAGCATGATGGCCTGCGGATCACGCTCCGCGATGGCGAGCGCGGCGAGGCCGAGCGCCGAGGCGGTGCCTCGCCGCGCCGGCTCGACGATGAATCGTTCGTCGGTGAGCGTGGGCAACTGTTCGCGAATGCTCTTCACCTGGGACTGTTCGGTCACGACATAGACGTTGTCCGTCAGGCGCGACACCCGCGCATAGGTCGACTGCAGCAAGGATTGCGCCCCGTGGAGGGTGAGTAGGTGCTTGGGCGACTTCTCGCGCGACCGCGGCCACAGCCGGGTCCCGCTCCCCCCCGCCAGGATCACGACATGCCGGGCCATCAGGCGGCCCTCCGCTCCTGGCGCCGCCAATCGTCGAGCGTGTCGCGCAGCATGCGCTCCAGCCCGATCTTCGGGCGCCAGCCGGTCAGCCGCTGGAAGCGGCGCGCGTCGCAGACGTAGACCTCCGCCTCGACCGCGTGCTTTCGCGCCGGATCCACTTCCAGGCTGATCCTGGTGCGGGTCATCGCCAGGAGCCGGGCGACGACCTCGCGAAGCCGTGTCGCCGTCCCCGAGCCAACGTTGTAGACCTCGCCCGGCTTGCCCTTCTCGGCAGCCAGCAGGTAGGCGCGCACGATGTCACGGACATCGGTGAAGTCACGTCGCGCCTCGAGATTGCCGACCTTCAAGACCGGCGGCTGCTTCCCCAGCTCGATGCGGGCGATCTGCTGGGCGAAGCTGGCGACGGCGAAGGTCGGCGCCTGCCGGGGACCGGCATGGTTAAAGGGCCGGAGCCGGATCGCCGCCAGGCCGTGGCTCAGGTGATACTGGAGCGCCAGCAGGTCCTGCGTCACCTTGCTCACGCCGTACGGTGACAGCGGCCTGAGCGGGGTGGCCTCATCGAGCCGGCGGGCGCCGCCGAGCGGCCTGCCGTACTCGTCCGCGGAGCCGACCACGACCACCCGTGGCATGGGGTTCTGCTTGACGACTGCCGCCAGCAGGTTGGCCTCGAGCCCGGCGTTGGTGGCGATCGTCTCGGCAGGGTCATCCCAGGACGCGGCCGGGCTGCTCAGTGCCGCCAGATGGAAGACCCATTGCGGCTCAATCTCGCGGACCAGGCTGTCGACCCGATCCCGATCGCGAAGATCCACCTGGTGGGTCCGTACCTGCGGCGCGAGCTCTGCGCGCGGCGCCGGGCGATTCCCGCGGATGGTGCCGTGCACGCTGTGGCGTCGCCGCAAGAGAAGGTCGGAGAGGTGGCTTCCGGCGAAGCCGTCGATCCCCGTGACAAGGACGGTCTTAGCCGTCCTGCGACTCCACCACCTGGAGCCGTTGGACACCCGCTTCGGAGGCGAGCAGGTCGGCCTTGTCGGTCCGTTCCCACGGAAGGTCGACGTCGGAGCGGCCAAAGTGGCCGTAGGCTGCCGTCTGCTTGTAGATCGGGCGGCGAAGCTCGAGCTGCCGGATGATCTCCAGCGGGCTGAGGTCGAAGTGCTTTTGCACCAGATGCTCGATCTTAGGCACCGGTACGCGCTCCGTCCCGAACGTCTCCACGAAGACCGAGACCGGCTTGCGCACACCGATCGCATAGGCGACCTGGATCTCGCAATGGCTCGCGAGCCCGGCGGCGACGATGTTCTTGGCGACATAGCGCGCGGCGTAGGCGCCCGAACGGTCGACCTTCGAGGGGTCTTTCCCGCTGAAGCAGCCGCCGCCGTGCCGGGCATAGCCCCCGTAGCTGTCGACGATGATCTTGCGGCCGGTCACCCCCGCGTCAGCCCTGGGCCCGCCCAGCACGAAGCGGCCCGTCGGGTTCACGTGGATGGTCGAGCGCCGGTCGAGCATCTTGGCCGGAACCACCTGCTCGAGCACGAGCTCCTGCAGATCCTCGCGGATCCGCGTCAGGTCGACGTCCTCGGTGTGTTGCGCCGAGAGCACCACGGTATCGATGCGCATCGGCCGGCCGTCGACGTACTCGATCGTCACCTGCGTCTTGCCGTCGGGCCCCAGGTAGGGCAGGGTCTTGTCTTTGCGGACGCGCGCCAGCTGACGCGCCAGCTGATGCGCCAGCTGGATCGGCATCGGCATCAGCTCCGGCGTCTCGTCGCAGGCAAAGCCGAACATCATGCCCTGGTCGCCGGCGCCGCCGGTGTCGACGCCCTGCGCGATGTCGGGCGATTGCTTCTGGATGGAGACGATGACGCCACAGGTTTCGGCATCGAAGCCGAATCCGGGATGGTCATAACCGGCCTGCTCGATGGTGTCGCGAATCACATCGCGCATCTCGACATAGGTGTCGGTCGTGATCTCGCCGATGACGAACGCCAGTCCAGTGGTAACGGCCGTCTCGCACGCCACCCGGCCGAGCGGGTCCTTCGCCATGATGGCATCGAGGATCGCGTCCGAGATCTGATCGGCGATCTTATCGGGGTGGCCTTCGGTAACGGACTCCGACGTAAAGAGATGGTTGCGGCGGTTCATCTCGTGCCCGACTCCCAGCCGCCCAGGTACTCGGCCTGCTCGGCAGTGAGCGCGTCGATGGCGATGTGCATCGCGGCCAATTTTAGCCGAGCAATCTCGCGATCGATATCGTCGGGGACCGGGTAGACCCTCGGCTGCAGCTCGCGCGCGTGACTGACGAGGTACTCAGCGCTGAGCGCCTGGTTAGCAAAACTCATATCCATGACGGCCGCCGGGTGGCCTTCGGCCGCGGCCAGGTTCACGAGCCGGCCCTCGCCCAGGACGAAGAGCTTGCGGCCGTCGTGGAGCCGGTACTCCTCGAGGGACGAGCGGATGGTGCGCACGCTCTCGGCCATCCCGTCGAGCGCGCTGAGGTTGATCTCGTCGTTGAAGTGCCCCGAGTTGGCCAGGATGGCGCCGCTCTTCATCGCCTTGAGATGCGGCTCGTCGACCACGTTGATGTCGCCGGTGACGGTGACGAAGAGGTCCCCTTCCTTGGCCGCCTCCTTCATCGGCATCACCCGATAGCCATCCATCACCGCCTCCAACGCCCTGACAGGTTCGACCTCGGTGACGATCACGTGGGCACCCATGCCGCGGGCCCGCATCGCCAGCCCGCGGCCGCACCAGCCGTAGCCGGCGATGACGAAGACCTTGCCGGCGAGCAGGACGTTGGTGGCGCGGATGATGCCGTCGATCGTGCTCTGGCCGGTGCCATAGCGGTTATCGAAGAAATGCTTGGTCATTGCCTCGTTGACCGCCACGATCGGATAGCGCAACACCTTCTTCTCGGCCATGCTGCGCAGCCGGATGACGCCGGTGGTCGTCTCCTCCGTGCCGCCGATGACCTCGCCGATCAGGTCGGTGCGGTCTTTGTGCAGCGCGGCGACCAGGTCGGCGCCGTCGTCCATCGTCATCGTTGGGCGGTGCTCCAGCGCGGACGCGATGTGCCGGTAGTAGGTGTCGTTGTCCTCACCTTTGATCGCGAAGACACTGATACCGTGGTCGGCGACCAGCGCGGCGGCGGCCGCGTCGGCGGTCGACAAGGGGTTCGAGGCGCAGAGCACGAGCTCGGCGCCGCCGGCCTTCAGGGTGATGGCCAGGTTCGCGGTTTCGGTCGTGACGTGGAGACAGGCGGAAAGGCGCTGGCCCTTGAGCGGCTGCTCGCGTTTGAAGCGTTCGCGGATCTGCTGCAGAACGGGCATTTCCTGCGCCGCCCACTCGATCATCCGCCGGCCGTCGTCGGCGAGCTTGAGGTCCTTGACGTCGTATCGCTGCGCGGGAATGGTGGCCATGACTTACTGCGCGCGCGAGCCGTTGAGAGAAATCATGTCCACAAGCGTACTCAACCGGCGTTCGATCTCGCGGGTATCGGTCTGAATGATGCGGCGCACGCTGAAGTCTTCGACGGCGAGCGAGCCGAGCACGCTGCCATAGAGCATGCCGCGGCGCAGCACATCGTCCCCGCTATGACCCGCGCGCGCGACGGCGCCGAGCAGGCCCCCGGCGAAGGCGTCCCCAGCACCCGTGGGGTCGCGCACCGTTTCCAGCGGGTGGGCCGGCGCGAAGAACACGCGCTCCTGCGTGAACAGTAGCGATCCGTTCTCACCGCGCTTGATGATCACCGCGCGAGGTCCATAGGAGAGGATGGCGTGTGCCGCGGCCGGGAGAAAGCGCTGGCCCGTAAACTGCACCGCCTCCTCGTCATTGATGATGACGCAGTCGACGCGCCGAAACACCCGCTCCAGGCCGGCATGAGCCGTGTCGAGCCAGAGCTTGATCGTGTCGCAGGCGACGAAATCCGCCTTCTCGACCTGGTCCAGGACCTCGAGCTGCAGCTCCGGCTGGATGTTGGAGAGGAAGATCACGCGCGAGCTGCGGTACGCCGGCGGCAGCGCCGGGTGGAACCCGGCAAACACGTTGAGCTGGGTATCGAGCGTCTCGCGCTCCTCCAGGCGGACGCCCGAATAGCGAGCCGTCCAGCGGAACGTCTTGCCCTTGAGGACCTCGAGACCGTCCAGGTCGATGTTGCGCGATTCCAGCAGGGCGCGATGCACCGAGGGGAAATCGTCGCCAACCACGGCGACGAGCTGGATGGGGGCGAACATCGATCCGGCCACGCAGAAATAGCTGGCCCCGCCGCCGAGCACCTCGCTGGCGCTTTCCGTCGGCGTGTGGACGGTGTCGAGCGCGACCGAGCCGACGACGAGGATGGGCCGGATCTCAACGCTCATCTAGAACTTCAAATGGGAAACCACGTTGTATTCCGACAGGGTGTCCGCCCCTTTGAGGAATTTGAGCTCGATCAGGAAGCTGATGCCCACGACGCGTCCCCCGAGCTGCTGCACCAGGCTGGCGGTCGTCTTGGCGGTTCCCCCGGTCGCCAGCAGGTCGTCGATGATGACGACGGACTGGCCCGGTTTGATCGCATCCTTATGAATCTCGAGCACCGCCGAGCCGTACTCGAGCGCGTAGGCTTCGGAGATCTTCTGGCCGGGCAGCTTGCCCTCCTTGCGCACGGGGACGAAGCCGGCGTTGAGCAGGTAGGCGAGCGCCCCACCGAAGATGAAGCCGCGCGACTCGACCCCGACGACCAGCTCGACGGCTTTGCCGCGATAGGTCGCCGCCATCATGTCCACCGCCTGGCGAAAGGCGCCGGCATCCTGCAGGAGGGTGGTGATGTCCTTGAAAAGAATCCCCTCTTTGGGGAAGTTCGGCACGTCGCGGATCTTCTCCGACAGAGCGCGCACGACCGCGCCATCATCCGGCACGCGAGTAGTTTAGGTAACCGCCATCGCCTAGCGGGCCCTGAACCCGGAGCGGACGATTGACCACTCCTCGGGGTTGAGGGATCGCGTTACGACGAGCGCGGCCAGGTACACCGCAGCCCCAAGGATGATCACGACGGCCAACGGCCAGGAGCGGATGAGGAACACGACGATTCCCATGGCCGCGGCGCTGCCCAGCACCGGGGCGATGCTGCCAACGATAGAGAGGGCAGCAAGATGCCGGCGGAGCAGCCACCAGCCGCCCGCGAACAGGGCGACCTCGGTGATCGTCGAGGCGGCCGCCGCACCCAGGTAGCTATAGGGCGGAATCAGAGCCAGGTTAAGGATGACATTCACGGCGAACGTGAGGAGGGCGAGCCGGGTGAAATCCACCTGGCGGTTGATGGCGGTCAGCGTGTAGATGAAGGCATTGTTCACGAAAAGGAGCACCACCGACGGGGCGAGGATGCGCAGCGCCGGGATCGACTGCTCGAAGCCACGCGTCACGTGCACGATCGAATCCGCCGTCACGGCCGCGCCGACGGCCAGCGGCAGGCCGAGGATGGCGAGCATCTTGTAGGACTTCTCGTAGGCGAACACGAGGCGCCGGCGGTCTCCCGCTGCGAGCAGCGAGAGGGCCGGGAAGACCGCCCCCATCGCCGATTGTGGAATCCACGCGATGGCGTCGACGTACTTGTTGGCCGCCGAGTACCACCCGACCACCTGGAAGTTCTTGAAGAGCTGCAGCAGGACGATGTCGAGCTGCGCGTAGACCGTCGTGATGGTGAAGGCGAGCGCGAGCGCCAGCCCACTGCCAAGCAGTCGCCGGACGAAGGCCGGTTCGAGCCGGATGGTGACGCGCTCGTGCCAGCGCCAGCGAATCACGCCGAACGCGAACAGGCAGGTAAAGAGGTAGCTGGCCGAGTAGACCCAGAGAAAGGCATCCCAGGTCGCCCGCCGCTGGATCGCGATGAGCGTAAGTCCAAGCAGCAGCAGTGATTCGACGACGATGGCGAGCGCCTCGTAGCCCAGGCGACCCCGGATGTAGAAGACGGCGCGGAGCAGGCTCGAGTAGCTGGTGGTCAGCAGCAATACAAAGGCGGCCAGCGTGTAGGGAAAGAGTGCCGGACTGAGCAGGCGCAGGGCCGCCGCCAGGACGACCAGTGCCAGCAGGGAGAGGACCAGCCGGGCGCTGAGCAGGTTGGCGAGGTAGCGCGCGAGGACGGTGCGGTCTCGAGAGGCGTCGCGAATGAAGACGGTCTGCAGCCCGAGGTCGGCGATGACCCCGACGAGCGTGACGTAAACGATCATGGTGGCGAAATGGCCGTACTGGTCGGCGCCAAGGTGGCGCCAGAGCAACACGACGACGACAAAGACTGCCAGCTTGGCCAGGGCCCGTGCCCCCACGACCAGCACGCTGTTGCGCAGCGTCGTGGCGGCGAGCCGCTCGGTCACCGGGCGGATTGTAGTTGAGTTCGGGATGGAATTCGTGGCCGGCTTGGAGCGGAACCTTCTGGCCGGCGGGTCCGTCTAATAGAAAGGATGCTCTCTCGCGCCCTCGTCGCTTGCTTGCTCGCCGTGAGCCTCTGTGGCTGCGGCGCGGCGGCATCGCCTGCCACAGGAACGGTAACGGGTCACGTGCAGATCCGCGCCTGTGGCGGCGCCTACCGGCCGGAGCAGACCGGCTGCCCGGCGCGCCCCATGACGGGCGCGGCGCTGACCTTTCAGTTGATCGGCTCGAGCGCCTCGACGACCACAACCGATTCGTCCGGCGTCTACCGGATCGATCTCAAGCCGGGCACCTACATGGTCCAGCTGATGGAGGGGTCAGCCAAGCGCGATCTCGCCGGTCCCCGAACGCTCACGGTGGTCGCGGGCAAGACGGTAACGGCGGACTTCATCTACACGATTCAGCTGCTCTAGCGCACGCCGGCGGCGAGCACGTCTCTTAACATTCGTGGATGCAGCCGGCAGGAAAGCCGCGGGTCTTCAGCGGGGTCCAGCCGAGTGGCGGCCTCCACATTGGCAACTATCTCGGGGCGATCCGCAACTGGGTTCGCGACCAAGACCAGTACGACAACATCTTTTGCATCGTCGACCTGCACGCCATCACGCTGCCGCAGGACCCGGCGGCGCTGCGGGAAAACACCCTCGACCTGGCCGCGATCTACCTGGCCAGCGGGATCAAGCCAGAGCAGGCGATGTTCATCCAGTCGCACGTGTCCGCGCATGCGGAGCTCGCCTGGGTCTTCGAGTGCTTTACGCCGATCGGCTGGCTGGAACGCATGACCCAGTTCAAGGACCGAACCGCGCGGCAGGGTCGCGAGCGGATTGGCGCGGGCGTTCTCACCTACCCGTCACTGATGGCGGCGGACATCATGCTCTACGACGCCAAGTACGTACCGGTTGGGGAAGACCAGCGGCAGCACATCGAGTACACCCGCGACATCGGCCAGCGGATCAACCAGCGTTACGGGAACATCCTCGTCATCCCGGAGCCGCTCATCCAAAAGGCCGGCGCCGAGATCAAGGGACTCGATGACCCCGAAAAGAAAATGAGCAAGAGCCTGGCGGCCGACTCGCCAGGGCACGCGATTTTCATGCTCGATCCTCCCGACCTGATCCGGAAGAAGCTCGCCCGCGCCCAGACCGATGCCGAGCCGGCGGTACGCTTCCCGGCCGGCCCGGGCGTTCGCAACCTGCTCGAGATCTACCGCACGATCAAGCAGCTGGATTGGCCGGCCGTGGAGCGCGAGTTCGAAGGCAAAACGTACAGCGCGCTCAAGAGCGCCGTGGCCGACGGCGTGATCGAGGTGCTGGCGCCGATCCAGCAGCGGTATCGCGAGATCCGGTCCGATGACGCTGCGTTGCTGCAGCAGCTGCGCGGCGCGGCTAACCGTTTGACGCCGATCGCAAACGCGACACTGCATCGCGTCGAGGAAGCTGTCGGGCTCCGCTGACGGTTACCAGTTCGAATACGGACGGCTCGCGGCGGGATGGAACGGCCCCGCGTCGCCGTGCAGGAAGACGGCGACCGGACGCTGCGGCAGCGGCAGCACGTACGCCACACCGCCATCCGGAAACCGCTCTGTCAACAGGCTGAGCACGACGCGGTCCCTGGTGTCGACCACGACGGCAATTGGCACGCCCGCGGGCAGGTCCGAAACCCGTCGATAGTCCAGGAACGTCCAGTCGACCCGTCCCGCCGTCATGAATTGGATCGGGGTGGCGCGGAATGGATCCGGTCTGACCGTGCCATTCCTGGTGAATGTGATGCAGACGTAGAGGCGGCGGCCATTCCAATCCGTGGCATCCATGAATCGCCCGACGTCCACGCTATCGCCCATGTAGTCGAAATAATGGCTGGGCATGGTCGGATAGACGGCGAAGTAGAAACCGGCCGTCCACGCGAGGCTGATCACGCAGACCGCCGCGGCGGCCAGGGCGGCGCGGCGAGCCCACAGCTTCTGCAGGACCGCGTCCAGGCCAACCGCGGCAAGCAGGTAGGCCGCCGGGACCAGACCACTGCCCCGAAGCATGTGCGGGGTGCGATCCGACAGCCCGACGACCAGCGTGAATAGCCCGAGCCAGAGCAGCAGTAGGGCGTAGCGGCTCTGGCGCCAGCGCTTGATGGCGACCACGATGCCGGCGAGGAAGGCGATGCCGACCAGGGGATCGAATAGGGGTAGGTGGGGGACGTTGTACTGGCGTTCGGGGTCGCCCCAGATGTTGAAGGCCGCGACCGTCCGCCAGGTGTGATCGAAGAGCCGGCCGGGCACAGACGCCAGCGACGCTCTATGGAAGACGAAGACGCCGAGGTCGCGACTGAACACTTCCGGATGCAGCTCCGTGGCGATCCAGAGCGGGACGGCCACGACCCCTGCGGCGAAGATGCATAGAGCCCACGATGAGCGGTTTCCGGGTAGCTCGCGCCTGGATAGGATGCGCAGCACGATGACACCGGCGATCACCAGCGCCACCAGCCGGTAGCTCGTGTAGGTGTAAGCCCCGAGGCCGACCACCGCCCCGGCCAGCAGCCAGCGCCACGCCGCGCCGCGCCGGATCGCCCAGAGGAGAAGGAGGAATGCCAGGTCGAGGAAGAGCGGGACGAGCGCGGTGCGATAGCCGAGCCGGCTGTAGTGCACGGCCCAGAATGAAAACGCCAGCAGCGCCGTGCTGATCAGACCGATGCGGCGCCCGAAGAGACGGCTGCCCAGCAGATAGTGGACGGGCAGCGTGACGAGGCCGATGACCACCGTCGTCAGGTAAAGGGCGATCGGTCTGGCGCCAAGCAAGGCAACGCTGATGGCATCGAGCCAATCGATCATGCCTTCGATGCCGTTGCCGGCACCCCGCGGGTAGATCGCCTGCAGGCCGTGCCGCGGCACGCCCAGTGCGTCCAGCCCATTGGCGGCGACATCGGCGTACAGACCAGGCGGGAGGGTATCCAGCCGAAGCGTCCGGAGGATCGCCGCGACAACCAGCACCCCCAGAACGCCGATCGATGCCTGCTGTTGCCAGACCGCGGCCCTGAACCGGGCTACGCCGTGCCCTCCGAGACCTTCTCCGTTACCTGGTACTCGAGATACATGCCGAGCATCAGGCGAGTCTGCGCCTCGAGCGCCGGCAGGACGCTGAACAGCAGTCCGACGATCGGATAGAGGCCGAGCTGCACGTAGGCCCAGATCTGATGCGGCAGTCCCCAGCCTCGCGGCATCGGCGGATTGATGCGGCGTTCAACGAGGATCAGCGCGGCGATGTTAAGGAAGGCGATGTTGATGAGGATAAAGGCGTACAGCCCCAGCCGGTCGGCCGCCAGGGTCAGGTTCCAGTCCTCGGACAGCAGCCGGGGCAGGGCGGCCCCAAACAACAGCAAGAGCGGCAGCGTTGCCCAGGTCAGGTGGTTGAAGATCATGTAGCCGTAGCGGCGGGCGCGCAGCCAGAGCGAGATCTCGGGATGCCGGAGGAGCCGAACGGTCGCGTAGGGAACGTCGCTGACGCCCCAGGCCCAGCGCTTGATCTGGTTGTACTGGTTGGCGTGCGTCCTGACCCGCTCCCACGGCATTCCCCGATCCGAAGCCTCCGGCGCATCGCCGTAGATGGGCAGGAAGACCGGGACCATCTTGAGGCGCCCCTGGGTCGCGAAGAACGACTTCCAGTAGAAGCGGGAATCCTCGGGGATGACGTCGTCGTCCCAATAGCCGGCCTTGATGACGAGGTCGAGCGACATCGAGTAGCTGCTGAAGGCGACCAGCCGGTCGGGGCGTGAGGAGAGGAACATCTGCCACTGGGTGCAGGCGCTGGCCATGATGCGCACCGCGAAGGGCACCCGCCAGAGGTTGTTGTGGAACATGGGGATGGGCTGGAACAGGCACTCGAGCCGCTTCGGTTCCTGGACGTATTGATAGGTCACATAGGCGAAGTACTGGCGATGGACCCGGAAGTCCGAGTCCAGGTCGGTGATGATCACGTCCTTCGGGTTAAGTCCCATCGCGTCCAGCTCCCGTCGCAGGACCGGTCCGCCGTAGGCCATCGCCGCCGACTTTCCCACCACGATGCCCGGCAGCAGCGGGTCTTTGATATGCAGGAAGGCACGCAACCGGCCGCCAAACTCCTGCTGGAGGCGACGGACGTTCTCCCACCCGGACCGGTCGCTCTCCCGGGTGATGATCGCCACCACCTTGTTCTCAGTCGGGTAGTCGGCGTCGGCGATCGCCCGCACGGTCTCGCGCAGGATCGGGTAGGGCTCGGTATACGTCGGAATCAGGACGGCATGCACGATCCGGCGAGGATCGGGTGTGGCCGGCGAGACCGCCAGCGCCTGGCAGCGCTGCCACCAGTCCTGCAGCCTGGCCGCCTTCATCTTTCGGTAGGTGCCCCGGATCCCGATGACGACCGTCGCGGTGCGCACGAACCAATAGATGTCGATCAGGAAGATCGCCACCGCAATGTAGGGGGCGAACAGGAAAGACGCGGCCACCGGGGCGATCAGGATGGTCCACGTGAGCGCCCCGGGTGCCACTTCAAGAGCGCGCTGCACACGCCGCTCGCCCTTGCTCAGGGATGCCCTTTTTGTCACCTCGTCTAACCCTAGTGGAACGCCGCAAGTGGCGTTGCCCCCGGTTTGGCGTTATACTGGTGCCCGGGTTAGACAGGCCAACGCTCACGCCTGTCCGACGCTCTGCCGAAGGGGTGGCTAGCTGTCGGCCCACCTGTGAAAGCCAGGCCCAATCTTATGCGCCACAAGGAGCGCCATTGACCTTACGGTTACCGCCTGTTGTCGCGGGGTCCCCGTTTGCCCACCGAGCCCCGGATATTACCGCCGTGCGTCTGCTGGTCTGCGCGGCACCGGAGAGCCAGGCCGAAACCCTGCTCGCCCACATCGGCCAGGAGGCCCTGACGGCCTTGCTGACCGAGGCCACCGAGGGTGACGGCTATGTCGATATCAAGCACGCGCCGGTGCGCTACACCCTCAATCTTCAGAAACGGACCGAGACCACCATCGAGCGGTTCGGACTGACCGGTCAGCTCTTCGGGCTGCCCGGGCGCGATATCGCCTTCGTGGTGGAGCGAGTGCAGCCCGATCCGGACCCGTCCAAGGATGCGGGAGACGTCCTGACGCTGGAAGTCGCGCAAGCCGTCGCCGAGGCCGCATCGTACGTCCCGGAAGAGGACTGGGTCCGCCGGCAGTTGACGGCGCTGGAGGAGGCGGCACAGTTGCCCCTCGTCCTGGCCGGCCAGGCTTTCGCCAACCACGAGCGGCAATGGCTCGCCTGGCAGGCCGAGCAGGATGCCCGGCCTTACGAGGTCGAGACCGAAGGCGTCATCTGCAGCAAGTGCGAGAGCCTGCAGGTGGCCGGCGCGAAGTGCACCGTCTGCGGCGCCGCCAACGGCGACCGCAGCGCCGGCGCGATGCTCGTCCTCAGCCGCCGGGGTGGCTTCAAGGAGGGCGACCGCGTCATCATTCGCACCGGTCACGGCGCCGATCGCGAAGGTACCCTGCTGCGGGGCGAGGGCGGCGGCCGCCGCTGGCTCGTCAAGCTGCGCGAGGAAGGTCAGCTCGGCCCGGGCACGATCCGGCCGCAACCGATCACCGCCGTCGTCGAGGTTCAGCAGCGAACCCTCAATGGTTTCCCGGCGGGCGACATCAGCCTGCGGCGCGTCGCCGCGCTCCTGATTGCGCCCGACGAGGTGCTGCCTCCGGGCTCGGGCGACCTTCAGCCCTTCGACGACCGCCTCAACCCCAGCCAGCAACAGGCCGTGCGCAACGCCGTCAACCTCTTCCCCGGGAGCATGCAGCTGGTCCAGGGACCGCCCGGGACGGGGAAGACGACCTCGATCGTCGAGACGGTTCGCGAGCTGGTCGCGCGCGATCCCGGTGTCCGGATCCTGATGACGTCCCATGCGAACACGGCGGTCGACAACGCGCAGGAGCGCCTGCAAGGACTGGACTCGCTGCGCATGGTCCGCATCGCCGAGCCCGAAAAGGTCGATCCCAAGTTCCGCGCCAGCATCGTCGAGGCCGACGACCCGCGGGTGCGGAATGCCCACGTGGTCTTCGGCACCGTGAACCGCATCGCGCTCGCCTGCAAGGAAGCCGAGATGTTCGACTGGCTGATCCTCGATGAGGCGAACAAGGTCCGCTTCACCGAGACCCTGCCCCTCTTGCGCCTCGCTCCACGCTGGCTATTGGTGGGCGACCACCGCCAGCTGCCGCCGGTGCTCGACGAGAGCGCCGCCGCCTTCCCGGTCGACGACGATGAGGCGAAGTCGATGGTCCGTGACGCGAGCTTCTTCGAGTTGAGCTGGGTCGTCTTGCCCGAAACCAACCTCGTGATGCTGGACGAGCAGTACCGGATGGCGGCACCGATTGGCAGCTACGTGTCGGTGGCCTCCTACGACGGACGGCTGCGCAACTCGCCCGAGATGGCGGCACTGCGGTCGCCGTTGCCCTGGCCGTTCAACCGCAACCTCACGTGGCTGACGATCCGCGGCCGGGAAAAGAAAGGCGGATCGGGAAGCATCTCCAACCGCGCCGAGATCGAGGCCGTCGGTCGCGTCGTCCGCCACCTGCAGCGACTGGGGCTCGAGCAGTTACGTGTCGCCGTCATCGCCATGTACCAGGACCAGGTCACCCAGTTGCGGCGCGAGCTGCGCATGGTGGCATTACCGGGCCTCGCGGTCGACACGGTGGATGCGTTCGAAGGTGAGGAGGCCGACGTCGTCATCCTCAGCCTGGTACGCAGCAATGAGGCGGAACGCATCGGTTTCTTGAAGAAGGCCCAGCGGCTGAACGTCGCGATCTCGCGCGCGAAGCAACTGCTGGTCGTGGTCGGCGATATCGAGACCATGACCGGTCGCGAGGGACAGGACCTCTACCGGCCGTTGCTCGAGCACATCGAGCGCGAGGGCCGTGTCGCCGGCATCGGCGCGCTTCATGCCATGGACGCGGCGGTCGGTGGACGCCAGCGAGGCGACCGGCGGCGGCAGCGGGTTGGTGGCGCAGCTCCGGCCGGCGGCGGGCGATCACGCCGGCGCCGCCGGGGATACGGACCGCGACCGGTCACGCCCGCCGTGGCCGTCGCCGGCAATGGCGGAACCGCTCCGGAAGGCGCGGCACCACCCACGGAAAACGGCGCGGCCCCGCCCCGCAAATTCCGCCGGCGCCGCGGTCGACGCCGTAGCTCGCTGACAACGACCAACGGCGCGACGGCGGGTGAAACCCAGGGCTCCGTCCAGGCCGATGGCAGCGC
>WNFX01003190.1_pt1 | contig 26233 bp, 32 predicted proteins | sample 5400111 | NCBI WGS metagenome assembly WNFX01 (sample SAMN13153363, study PRJNA577476) | soil metagenome | isolation source: 40 cm soil or saprolite under grassland replicate 1 | place: USA:California | collected 2016-06-15
TTCTACGGCCACTGCTACACCGAGTGGGACAACCACGGCGCCGGCAATCTGCTGCAGATGAGCACCTCTACCGATGGTGGTCAGACTTGGAGCGCGCCTGCCACGAATAACACCGGTGTCATTGGTGGGCAGCCTGTCGTTCGCCCTGACGGCACGGTGATCGTGCCTATCGACAACGCTAATGAGTCGGCCATTGGTGCATTTAATTCCACCAATGGCGGCGCGAGCTGGAGCGCTGTCACCACCATTGCCACGATCAGGCACCACGGGGTCGCGGGCAGCCTGCGCGAGGGACCGCTTCCATCCGCTGAAATTGACGGCGCCGGCACGGTCTACGTTGTCTGGACGGACTGCCGATTCATCCGGGCTTGCAAAGCCAACGATATCGTTATCTCCCACTCGCTTAACCCTACCGGCACGAGCTGGTCCGCGGTGAGTCGCGTCCCAATAGACGGCACCAACACTGGTATCGATCACTTCATCCCGGGTCTGGCCGTCAATAAGAGCACGTCGGGCGGCGCGGCGCAACTCGGCCTGACCTATTACTTCTATCCAAAGAGCAGCACGCAGCTCAGCGTCGGGTTCATCTCCTCGACCAATGGTGGCAGCACATGGAGCGCGCCGCAGACGATCGCCAGCGGGATGCCCTCAACCTGGGTCGCCACCACCAGCCAAGGGCGCATGGTCGGTGACTACATCTCGACCTCTTACGGCTCGGATGGTCTGGCCCACGGAGTCTTCGCCACTGCTTCGGCACCAACCACTGGAGCGAGCACGAGTTGCACTACCAGCGCGCTCGACAATTGTCTTGAGCCAACGTCCACGTTTGTGAGCGGTCTGGCAAGTGGCAATTTCTCCTCTGCGAACGATCCTGTACTCTTCACCGGCAACGGCGGTACAGACGCAGCCAGCCTATGGAACGTTGTGGATAATAACGGCAGCAAGCACCGGGATTAGCGCCTCCCAAATTTCGTAGCTTGCCTAAGTTTGGCGACTGGCATATCATCATCGCTGGATGATAGATGCCAGTCGCCATTTCGTCACTATATCCTTCTTTTGCTTATTGATAGACCCTGGAGTACTTTTTCCTAACTTCCTAATCAGCTGGTGGCCCTTGTATTATTCTTTGGCGCATCGCCTCTACCGGCCAGTTACCTTGCCACTCACCCCCGAAATGCTGTGGATATAGTTCTTCTAACAACCAAGTGACTCCAACCTCTGTATACCGAGCAATCCATTCAGCCACTTTGGCAGGATCATTACCGGGAATAGGAGCCGGACTATAAACGACTTCATAGCTGGCTTCATTCTTCCGCCGTTCTTGGGTATATTGGATGGCCTGCTTGAGTTGAGTAAGTTCATCCCCTTGCTTTAAATCGACTTGGGGAATCATTCCATCCCAGCGCGCTGCGCGTCGAAACGGCGCTTTGTGTGGCCAGTTCCCAGCGACCCAGATGGGAATTCTAGGTGATTGGATCGGAGTTGGCGCGAACTGACTGTCTTTGACTTGATAGTGTTGACCTGTGTAAGTAAATGACTCTCCACTCCATAGTCCCGTAAGAATGTCCAAGCCTTCATCTAACATTTCTCCTCGGGTTCGGAGATCCAATTCTTCTCCAAAATTAGCCCACTCTACTATCTGTCCGCCACTGCTACCAAGCCCAACGCCCAAAATGAACCGACCCCCCGACAAATGGTCAAGCGAAACAGTTTCTCTGGCCAATTTCCAAGGGCGCCGACGAGGCAACGCGGTAACAAGGGGACCAAAGCGAATTGTCGTTGTGTTCAGCGCAATGGCACTCAGCGCTATCCACGTGTCCACAACAGGTGTAGTCCACGGTCGGACAATGTGATCCCAAATGAAAAAACCGTTCCAACCAACTTGTTCAGCCTCGTGAGCTAAATTCGCAAGGACACGCGCATCTCCAAAGGCACCGAAGTTAGGCAAATACAATCCAAAATTCATCGAATACATTTTCCTGTGAAGGATTCTTGTTGCTCTGATTTATCAACTGATCAGTCACTCTGGCTTATTTAGATTTATCTCACTACAATCTTTTATTAAAAATATCAAGTGAGTGCCTCATCCATCGTGCGCATTTGCACCTCGATGATCCTTGAGTGAGGCGATTGGGTGCAAGCCGGTCTTGACTCCGCCCGAGCAAATGGCGCCAACTTTGATGCCATGTGGACGCAGTTCCTTATCCAGTGCTTGCACAAAGCCCACCTGCGCAAACTTAGTGGCGCAATAGACTGCTTCACCACCGAATCCGTACACCCCAGCCATAGACGAGATCATGAGGATTATGCCTGTGCCTTGTTTGATCATCACAGGTACGGTGTGCCGCGTGAATAAGAATGTGGAGCGTACGTTGGTATCCATCATTTCATCGTATTCTTCGGCGCTTGTTTCAACCAGGTTTTTGTAGTTCCCGACGCCCACGTTGTTTATCAAAATATCAATTGAACCAAATGTTTTGATTGCAAGATCAACTACTTGATGGGCTGTTTCTTCCTCTTTGGCATCTCCCACAAGGCTCACTGCTTTGCCACCGGCATGTTGGACTGCCATTTCAAGTTCATCCAAACGCTCTCTCCTGCGCGCAGTGAGAACCAGACTGGCTCCTTCTCCCGCTAATGCTAACGCGCTTGCCCAACCGATGCCTGCACTGGCTCCTGTGATCAAAGCTGTTTTTCCCGATAATCTTCCGCTCATATTGTTCTCCTTTTATTAATTGTGTTCGAATGAATATTTCCCTCGATGGTGGTTATGTCTTCATCTCGGCTCTGACCTCATAGTGTTGGGAACGCTCGTCAAACCGCGCTAGCAATGCTCTTGCCTTTGGAGGAACCACGGCCATTTCATAATCCTCTCCAGCAAAGGTACGCACCGCTTCAAGACTTTTGAACCACATAATTGTGATGAACTCGACCTCTGGCTTCAAGTCCCGACGGAAAAGCTGAATGCCTCGATAACCGTCAATCTGACGGTTTTGAATGCCTAAGAAGATTTCTTCTTTGAGAAGTGCTTCATAGGCATCTGCATTTTCTGGTTTCGTCCAACCATGCCATATACGAACAATCATTTTTTCTTCCTATTTGAAGTTTATTTGTATATCCAATGGTTAAGATTTTACACTATCGGCCCTTCATAAAACAACATCAGAAAACATTCCCCGCTAGCAGCGCAATTAGTGGTCGATTACAAAAAACATATGTCTACTTTGTTCTCTATCTCATTGCCTCGATCAATTCTCGCGCTTTCGTTACTACCTCGCGTTCGCTCTTGAACTCAAGCATCTCAACTGCTTCATCAAAGCGAACCCAGCGCGCCTCTTCAATCTCATGATCGTGATACGACACATCCCCGCTGCGGTATTCTAGTAAATAGAAATGCACAAATTTGTGGTATCTGATTGGCTTCCCGTTCCTTACACTTCTGTACCAATACTCAATGGTTTCAATCAAAGAAAGTAAATCGGTTTCGACTCCGGCCTCCTCTCTTACTTCTCGCACAGCAGTTTCTTTTGGCGATTCGCCGGAATCGACAATGCCTTTTGGTAACTGCCACCTTAGGCTAGGCTTGACCGACACAACGGCCATCTCAAGATCTGAATCCTTCCAACGGAATGCGACACCACCTGCAGAGATTTGATCCATTGTCTCGATCTTCGCTTTTGCAGTTGATTGGCTCTCTTGTTTTTTTGGCATGTCAGACTCTTATCGCAAATTACTCTTGGGAAATAACACTCGTTCAGGCTCAGCGTTCAACTTATCTAATAATTTTTTGGTAAGGCGCGTTTTAACGCGTCCAGATTCCTTTGGATGAACAAGATAGCGGACGATAGCATCTAACCAAGTATTTTCATTGGAGCGGAAATGTACAACAGGTCGCTCTTGGATCTCCAATTCATCTACTGGCGTTTGCATGAGGAGCTCACGATAAACCCGAACAAGGTCTATCATTTGTTCACCGATCTCTTCTTCAACAACCTGGATCATGGTCTGAGTAATAAATTCCAAATCACTGTCGTAAGCAACCTGAAATTTAATTTCATTCCAAATATAAGGAAATAATGGCCAGCTGTAGTTATAAACAATTTTACTCAATACAAGTGAGTTAGGAAATTTGATAATGCGTCCGGAAGGATGTTGAGTGGAGAGGTAAGGTCCGCCAAATTCCCACAAGGTAGTATCGAGATAACCAACGTCAATCACATCCCCTTTCGCTTCTTCGATTTGGATACGATCTCCAACTCGATAAGGTTGACGAATGAGCAGATAAACCCAGCCGATGAGACTGGCGATAGGTGTTTGCAGTGCAAAACCGAGAATAAGGGACAACACTCCCAATGAAACAAGTGCTGTATACCAGTTGGCAGAGAGAAGGGACAACCCAATAATGAGTATGGCGAGAACCATGACAAGGTTCAAGACGCGAGTGAGATTATATCTAGCGGGCCGATTCTCAATTTGGCTAATCCAGTAGACCTGAATACTTTTTGCGATAGCCATGGTGAGCACGATAAGCATACCGCCAACCAGCAAGCTGCGGACTGTTGAAATATATTTAATTTCTGTTGGAATGAGATTTGAACCTAAGAAGTAATAAAGAGCAAGAAGTCCGAGCAGCACTAAGAGATATGTCCCAAACCAGAGTTTATCTCCTAACTTGGCGACAGGTTTAGCCAATGTTTCTTTGGTCCCTGCGGTTTGCTTCAGGGCGGTCTTAATATCCTCCTGCTCTTTGAGTTGTTCGACTTCAGCCTGCTGATGATCCACTTTTTGATTCCTTGCCGTGGTTCACTTTGACAATATCGACATTACCGCACCATGAGTCTGCTTGCCTTTCATCGTTCCAGGGCTAAAAAGATGATGTCCGCCTGCTATGGCAGGCGGACACTAAGACCAGAATTTGGACCGGAGGGAACTCCAAGAGTAGGCGGCTCATCGCCGGGATGAGCTCGTAAATCCTCGAGCAACTCTTGCGGTGAGACAGTTGTTTCAACCCGCGCTTCGGAAGCAGGCCGAGGATTGCTGACGGGCTTGGCACGATAAATCACCAACTCTGAGATTCCATCTTCAATAGCGCGGCGGGCAAGGGCACGGATATAGTAACGATTGAATTCGCTTTCGGCTAACACTTGCGCGGCATTCTCAGGTGTGGCAGCTATCAAATAGCCGCCTGCTTTAGGATTACGTCGAGGCAACGTCCTGAGGATACGCCGGTGCTCTCGCAAGTGTTGCGCCAGTGTTTCGTCGTTCCCACTCTGAAGTGCCTCACGCAATAAGTTGGCGTAATCTCGCTCACCCTGTCCACTCAAGAAAGGACTGATGTGCAGCTGATTATGAGAGATGTCATACTCCATCTCATCCAGCATCAGTTGTCGTGTGCGATCATCAAGATTCTCAAAATAAAGAGCCATATTTCACTTCCTTATGATTAAACGTGCTTATTTGGATGCTTGTTACACGTGCTACAGAAAAGGGGTATTCCCCGTGTTGGCACGTGCAGTCTTTTAACTAAATTTGTAAGCACGCTGGAGATTTATAGAACAATTGTACTATAAATTAATCATAGAGACAAGAGTCTTTAAAGCAAAATAATATTCAGAGTGAGTAATGGATTTAGGACTTGCCGCCAAGCGTTTTAATACATGGCAAGACCATGCGACGCTCTGAGAGCAACATCTCAGTAGCTTTAGCCAACGGTAATTCTTCTGTCTCTTGTTTTGAGGGTTTTGGATTCATTCTGTCTCCTGGCTGAAAGCCAAAATCAAAACCGCCTGACGTCCTGGTTTGGGATGTGAGGCGGCTGTGAATTCAAACGAACTCTTTGGATTATAGCATCCTGCCAAATCTTTTAGACCTTTCTAACGACGTCTCCAACATGGATGGTACCGCCTCGAACTACCTGTGTGTTGATCCCGCGCAAGTGAAGTTGTTTCCCTTCTGGTGAATTGACGAACTTCATCGCTTCCGAGCCAAAGCGGGATGAAAATTTGTTGCAGCCAGTATGCGGTATTGTAGAGACCTCGATGATTGCCGAACCGACAGCGAGACGCGTGCCCGGAGGAATATTATCTTCGCCGAGATCAAGATCAATGTAGAGTTGATCTCCGGCAAGCGACCAGCGCTCTTTATCCTGTGCCAATAACTCGATCGTGCGCGCATTCATTACTGTAATTTGGGTGTTGAGGTTTGCCAACCCATCTTTTGAATGTCTGTTCATACGAGTTTTCCAGGTATCACCAACGAGTCCTTCCTGTGGATGAAGCTCACCTTCACTCAATACCTCTCGCTCGTCAATATCAGGTCGCCGCACGATCATTTTCAATATACCGTTATCCTTGGGTGACTCGCGAATATATTCCAACCCAGTTTCAAGTTCTGTCATTGATAAATGTTGTACGTCTAACATCATGCCTTCCTTTCCCATTTCTTAATAAGTATAGCATTTGAATGAACTTCTCTGACGACCTTTTCTCTGTACGCTTGGACACGGTGATACAATCCTCATTACATTCAAGCTGAAATGATGGCTAAGATTCAACTTCGTGACGTCAGTTTTGACTATTCTACTCCTTTGCGCGATCCGGTGAGCCGAATCTTTGAAATTAAAAGAGAACGCAACATGGAAGATTTACCTGCGGAGAATACCAAAGGCGTGAAAGCGCTTGACCATGTAAATTTGACTGTTCCCAATGGACAAACATTTGTCATCGTTGGTCCTTCAGGTTGTGGAAAGAGCACCCTCCTGCGCGTGGTCGCAGGACTTATCAATGATTATTCCGGGCAAGTATTCTATGATGGGGAGGATGTGCAAAACATTCCGACCAAAGACCGTTACATCGGTATGGTCTTCCAAAGCTATGCTCTTTATCCAAACTTTAATAATCAAGGGAATCTATCTTTCTTTTTCAAGCTGCATAAGATTGATGATGAGGAAACACGTGAGCGCATTCGTTACACCTCCGAATTAATGGGGATTGGCTTCGATGAACTTTTGCCGCGCAAACCCGGTACCCTTTCTGGTGGAGAAAAACAACGCGTGGCGATCGCGCGCGCAATTGTCCGTGCGCCGCGACTCTTCCTTCTCGATGAACCGCTCTCCAGTTTGGATGCAAAACTGCGTGTGCAGACTCGTACTGAGATCAAACGTTTGCTGCATCGTTTTGGTATCACCAGTCTTTATGTCACTCACGATCAGGTGGAAGCGATTGCACTGGCTGATCAGATTGTCATCATGCATAGAGGGAAAATTGAACAGGTTGGTACCTATCAGGATTTGATCGAAAACCCCGCCAATACGTTCGTAGCAGGATTTTTGGGATTGCCACCCATGGATTTGTTTTCAGGCGGTTCGATCTCAGGGAGGAAGCTGATTCTGGATGATTATTCTTTTTCAATCCCGAACCATATCTTCTCACTTGTTGAGAATGGCCAGCTCGTCACAATGGGAGTGCGCCGTGAAGCGGTAAACGTATCTGCTGAGACTCCTTCCGCAAACGGGATTCAGCTTCGAGCCGAGGTAGATGCGTTTGAATCTGATTTTGTACATCATATTCAAATCGTTCACGTCCGCACGGGACGTTTCACGTATTCGGGTCTTTGTTCCATGGATGTAAAGCTTCATATTGGGCAGCTAGTATATGTAGTGATTGACCCAGAGCGTTTGTATTTCTTCGATACTAGATCGGGTCGGCGTCTGTAACTTTTTTCCATCTCGTAATCAGCATCTTCATTCTCACGCGGACTTGAGAGTCTGCGTCTCCTAACGCCCATGCAGAGCGCGTAGTGCGTTTGGTTTCTTCATCTATATCAATGAAATCCTGCCATTCGGCGGCAATCCATTCTTCTAATTCGCTGGGCGAGTCCCATGAATAGAAAAATGGAAAGAACTCCTGTCGCTCTCGAATGAACCATTCTTTTTGTTCGGCATCAGCCATAGAGCGATTTGCTGCCTCGTCATCTGCCAGACCCAGAGGAAAATCTAGCATTCTACCGGTCTCGCGGATTTCGCGTGCAGAGGCTACTTCGATGGGCCAGCGGTCCAACATGGGGCGTAGGTCAATCAAGATACCATCTGATATGAGAACGCGCCGAATTTCATTCAGGGCATGAACCATGCCCTCATGCTCAATTCATCAGAATGACCAAGCGAGAATCGCGATATCAAACGTCTCTTTTGAAAATGGAAGTTGTTCTGATTTTGCGCGAGAAAAATAAACGCTATTTTCTAAATCAGAAGGTCTGTCAATGGTAGCAACGCGCAATGCATCTCTATCGAGATCAATCCCAATGGCGGAGCGCGTCTCCTTTGCATATTGCCACGTCAATCGCCCTTCACCACAACCGATTTCCAATACGCGTTTGTCGCCGAAGTCGGCGTAGTTATGTAAATATTTCGTTTCGTTTCGTTCGGGATCTTTTTGAATGGTCATATTCGAAATACTTTCGCGCCGCGAATTTTGCGGCACGATGAGCGTTTGCTGAATGCCCGGGTTGGGCTGCGCCCATTGCTTGAAAAGAAAACATTGACGACTATCTATTTCTTATGCCCGCAAGAGTATGGCTCCTAGCCAGACACACCATACTATTCCAACTACTGGCCCTAGAAAGCCTAAGGGCGGTATCATAATGGCACCAATACCAGCTATCCCAAACAATATCCCTATATAGTTCAAGACTTTAGGGAAGGTTCCTGCTTGGAGAGCAACCCAACTGACGAGTGCTGCCCACCACCCGTAGGCGAAGATACCTCCACTCACCAAACCTACACCATTCGAGGATACCAAGCTGAGAGTCAAAAAAGCGGTTGGAGCGACATCTTGATTTTGTGAATACATTCGAGCCAATTGGAGCACGCTCGCGCCGATGGTACCATTGGCGAGAATCAGCGTAGTGGCCACGAGGCCTGCGGCTGTCGCCATCCGCATAACGGCAGGCGATTGGCTTTGCAAGTGGTCGTGCAATCCAACAACGCTTAGGATTAGAAAGACAGCAAACAGAATGTCTCCGGGAAACAACCAAAAGGCCACCAGAGGTTGGTTGGCGACAAAGGGCAAGACTTTGGCTGGATCGGCAAAGTCATTCGGTCCTTGAATGCCAAAGTTGGGTAACACTGCAAAAATAAGCACTAACACAATGACAAAGAATACACCTTGAAGCAATGTCCCAATGCCAGCGGCTTTTTGTGAACTGTTCATAGGTTATCTCCATTCGCTAAATTGATTTAAGAATTCGGCTGCAAGACATTTTTCTCGATCAACATAGTATATCGCTTAGTTCTTCACTCTTAGCACCTTCGCGCCACGGATTTTTCCCTGTTTCATTTCAAGCAACGCCTGATTGGCATCTTTCAACTCAAATTCCTGATACTCAGGCTTGATGTTTGCCTCTGCGGCGAGCTGCAAAAATTCGCGCACATCCGCCCGCGTCACATTCGCCACCGATTTGATCTCCTTCTCCATCCATAACTGGGATGGATAGTCCAACTTTAATAGGACATCCTTATCCACTTCCTCTTTGCGGATGGCATTGATGACGAGCCGCCCACCCGGCTTGAGACGTTTCAAGCCTTCACTGATCGGAGCCCAAACCGGCGTGGTGTCAATGAGTGCATCCAGGCCCTCGGGCGGGACTTCGTCAATCGCGCCAGCCCAGGCTGCTCCCAGCGATAAGGCAAATTCGCGCTCTTGAGGATTTCTGCTGAATACAAAGAGCTTTGAATTGGGATACTTATATTTTGCTGTTTTCAATACAATGTGATTCGATCCTCCAAATCCCATGAGTCCCAAACTTTTCCCATCCTGCAGATTGCATAATTTCAACGCTCGATAACCAACCGCTCCCGCGCACAACAACGGCGCGGCTTCTGAATCGGAGATCGCGTCAGGGATGGGATGTACAAAATCCGCGCCAGATAGACAATATTGGCAATGTCCACAAGCAGACGCGATCCACGCTACACCGACGCGCTGACCAACTTTTGTTGCGGAGTCCAACGTCTCCTGACGTTGCACTTCCAAAGTCTGGCCCCGCGGGGGTGCTTCGCGAAGACTTTGGATTCCTTCAACTACTCCAACAACTTGATGACCCAAAATGACGGGCAAGTGCGGAGGGGGAGTCCGTCCTTCGATTTCATCTAGTTCCGTGTGGCAGACTCCACATCGCGTCACCCGTAGCAGGATTTCGCCCTCGCCGGCTACAGGTTTAGGTGTGTTGGTAGATGAAAGGGGAGTTTCATTTTGTTTGAGAGATGTAATCTCTCGTAAAAGCATGGCTTTCATTTTGCTGGCAAAGTCGAAGCAAACTCAACGCCTTCTTTAACCCATGTGCTGAGTTGCTTGTCAGTTTTGACTCCATCCGCTTCAACAACCAACCAGCCTTTCATTGGTCTGCCCGTCATATCGAAGGGTTTCGTATGTGGTTTCTTGAGAAGCGCGTTATGTTTTTCAGGATCAGCGCGAACAAGCAGATTGTCCTTGTTCACTCCGCATGCCATATTTCCATTCAGCAGAAAGCCAACGCCGCCGAACATTTTCTTTTCGACAAAAGGAACGCCATCCAGTTGTGAACGAATTCGTTCGGCTAATTTGAGGTTGTATGCCATAGAGCCTCTATTTCTCAATGAGACGCTTGAAATAAAAATAGGCGAGCGGTGGTTGTTGCGCAACTCCGGACATTTCCCAACCTTCTTCACCAAGTGCGTTTAATTCTGCTTCATTAGGCGGATTTTCTTTTTTCAGATTGCGGACAATCTGTTTATATTCCCACTTCAATCGTTTTTCGATGTAAATCATGGGCGGACGAATGGGTTCTGATTGTTTTGGTTCATAGGGTAGAATGAGGGTGCGATTCATATCTTCACTCCTTTCACTAACTTACTGACTACTGATCACTGTTTACTGAACTATCCGGTCCCAAACTGACGGTCTCCTGCGTCACCAAGCCCAGGCACAATGTAGGCACGTTCATTGAGGTGATCGTCAATTGCCGCGAGATAAATGGGAATATCGGGATGCTTTTCCTGCATCAGCTTGATTCCCTCAGGCGCACCAATGAGACCAACGAACTTGATTTTCTTCACTCCCCAGCGCTTAAGCACATCTGCGGTAGCAGTGGCAGAGCCGCCTGTTGCAAGCATAGGATCGAGAATCAGACAAACAGATACAGTGGGTTCAACCGGAAGCTTATTGTAATACTCAACTGGCTTGAGTGTGTGTTCATCGCGGTAAAGGCCGATATGCCAGACCTCGGCACTGGGCATCAAACCCCATACACCTTCGACCATTCCCAATCCTGCACGGAGAATTGGAACAAGACCAACTTTTTCCTGTAATTCCGCGCCCGTCATTTTTGCGAGAGGCGTTTCGAGCTCACGTGGTGTGACGGCTAAATCAGCGGTTGCTTCGTAGGCAAGCAACGCGGCGATCTCGCGCACTAGTTCACGGAATTTCTTGGGCTCTGTCTTTTTATCTCGCAGGCGCGATAACTTGTGTGCAACGAGCGGGTGGTTGGAGGCGTAGACGTTTGACATGGGCGACTCCCAAAATGATTTTATTTGATTATAAGCGCTTCACTCCAAATGAGGAAAAGTATCATGGGCACGAGGTGACAATTTATCCTAATCACTTTGTTTACACTGTTATAAAATGTAAACAGTGTAAACAAATTCGAGGTTTTATGAACGCTAACCGCCGTGAAAAAATACGTCTTGCTACTCGTGAAGAAATTATTGCCACCGCCTGGAAACAGATTGGAGAAACAGGAGCCGCGGGACTCTCTTTGCGCGCGATTGCCCGCGAAATGGAACTGACTGCCCCAGCGCTTTATCGCTACTTTGAGGATCGTGATTCCCTCGTCACCGCGCTAATCATCGAAGCCTTTGTCTCATTTGCGGACACCCTCGAGACTGCACGTGATGCTTGTCCAGCTGACGATCATGCTGGGCGTTTTAAGGCAATCAGTCTTGCCTACCGTCAATGGGCCATTTCTTATCCACAGCGATACATGTTGATCTTTGGCACGCCGATCGCTGGCTATTGTATGCCTGAGGAGGTAGGTCCGGCTTCTCAGCGAAGCTTTCTTATTCTGACGGGTGTGATCGCGGATGCTTATCAGGCTGGAAAAATCCACCTCACACCAGAATACGAAGCCCTGACTCCTGGATTGCGTGCTCGCTACGAACTTCTTAAACAAATAGGACTTACATATCCTGCAGTTGTGCAGCAGCTAGCACTTGTTTCCTGGGGTTGGATCCATGGCTTGACCTCATTAGAGTTATACGGTTACATGCCAAATTTCCTTGGGGATCAAGTTGAAAATTTTGTCCAGTTTGAACTCGACGCGTTTATGAAAACGCTGGGACTTAAATAACCCGCCTTGGAGGTAATCTTGTGAAAATACTAATTCTCGACAGTTCTATCAATACAGACTCTATTGCTGTATCCATCCGTACGGCGCTGACCAATGAATTACGCGCTCGCGGTGCAGAGGTTGAATATATTTTGCTTTCTGAAAAGAAGATTGCAAACTGTCAGGGTGATTTCTTCTGCTGGGTGCGCTCACCTGGAATGTGCGCGATCGACGATGATAACCGCGCGATTGCATGCTCACTGATCAACAGCGATGTGCTAATTTATTTGACGCCCATTACGTTTGGTGGATATTCGTCTCAGCTCAAGCGGACGGTGGATCACATGATCCAGAATATTTCACCATTCTTTACCCGAGTCAATGGCGAGATTCATCATCAACGCCGCTATCAACATTATCCTAGTTTGCTTGTTCTTGGTTGGCTTCCTAATCAAGACACAACCAGCGCAGATATTTTCCGGCACCTCGTTTATCGCAATGGCTTGAATATGCACGCACCCGTCGCAGTCGCGGGAGTAGTTTACGCGAGTCAAACTGCGGAGGATATTGGCGGGTGGGTGAAAGATAACCTGGATGCGGTTTTGTCGGGCAAAGGATTAGTCAAGGCGGCGCTGCCTTCTATCGAAACGGGATCAGATTCGAATTCCGGTGAGACGCGGCGTGCTTTGTTGTTGATAGGCAGCCCACGCGGCAAGACCAGCACATCCCAGGCGTTGGGTGGCTATCTGTTCGAGCAACTTGCCTCACAAGGTATCCAAATTGAGACCATCCGTCTTTACAGTATGATGAAATCCACGTCGCTGATGCGCAAACTGTTCGATGCTGTAGATTCCGCAGATTTAGTCACATTAGCTTTTCCACTCTATGTAGATAGCCTGTCTGGGCCTGTTACGGGCATTCTAGAAAGAATCGTCGAGCACCGACGCACGAACGTTCCTTCTCACTGGCAGAGATTGACGGCCATTGTCAACTGCGGATTCCCCGAATCAGCCCACAACAATACAGCGTTGGCGATCTGTCACAATTTCGCGCGGTTGACCGGTTTTGAGTGGGCAGGTGGCTTGAGCTTGGGTGGAGGCGAAGGAGTGGTGCATGGCACGTCATTGCATGAGCTGGATGGGCGCGCCATCCCTCTCAAAAAATCGCTTGAATTGGCCGCTCAAGCATTGGCGGTTGGAAAACTAATTCCGCAGGAAGCCGTTGCACTGATGGCAAAGTCAGTTGTCTCTCCCTGGTTGTATTGGATGCTAGGCGGATATGGTTGGAAGCAGCAAGCCAAAAGTTATGGCGTTCAAAACCAATTGAAGGCACGGCCTTACGAAGTAAGGCTAATTTAATCGCCTGAGAGGGCAGGATGAAGATGACAACAAAAACCAATCGTTTGCAACTGAAAAACCTGATCGTGCCTATTGTGGTCATGTTTGCATTTTGGGGAATTGCTATTTGGGGATTCGTCGCTTCAGGATACATCCAGCCGATCATCATGTTTGGTTATATTGGCACATCGCTGGGGCTAGGGCTTGGTTTATACGAGACTCTTCCAAAACAGAAGAAACCCATGGGCCGTCGCTTTACTTTGTTTTTAGTGGGATTGTTCTTGATGATTGTTGCAATTTTCATGACCCGTGAGAACGTCCAAATCGAAGGTGCGATCTTCGGCCTGCTGACAGGTGTCATTCAAATGGGTGTCATCCACTATATGATTGCCAAGATCGTTGGTCCGCTTTTATTCGGACGAATGTGGTGTGGCTGGGCTTGTTGGACAGTGATGATCCTTGACCTACTTCCATTCAAGCGACCCAGCGGACGCCTCCCGCTACGGTTTGGCTGGTTCCGTTATTTCCACTTTGGGCTCAGCCTAGGCATTGTGCTCTTGCTAACTTATGTGATTGGTTTCCGTGAAGGTGCCTCAGGGACAATCGCGGTCACCTGGTTCATCGTCGGTAACTTGTTGTACTACGCAGTTGGAATCATTCTCGCATACACCCTTAAAGATAACCGTGCTTTCTGCAAATATGTTTGCCCGGTGACTATACCACTCAAAATCACATCTCGTTTTTCCCTCATAAAGATTGGACAAAGCGTTGGCCAATGCAATGACTGCGATGCCTGTGAGAAGTTGTGCCCCATGGATATTCGTATCAGCGATTACATTCTCAACCATCAACGTGTGCTGTCTACCGAATGCAGTCTCTGCCAGACATGCATCACGGTCTGTGCGCAGGATGCCTTGAAACTGTCGTTTGGCTTTGACTTGGGCGGGAAGGAATTGCTGCGAGAGCGGGTTATGTGACAAATAGGTGATTTTTGACAAATGACTCCATTCTCTGTTTCGTATACATTAAGAGGAGAAAAAGGAGGCAGACATGAAACTCGAGGGCTTACATATTCTTCTGACTTATCAATGTACCTATGAATGTGATCACTGCTTTGTGTGGGGTAGTCCGCGCCAAACGGGAACACTTACACTTAAGCAGATTGAACAAATCCTTGCCCAAGCGAGAGAGGCAGGCGTCACTTCAATTTACTTTGAAGGCGGCGAGCCATTTCTGTACTATACAGTATTGGTGACAGCTGTTCATAGAGCAGCCTATATGGGTTTCTCGGTTGGCATTGTCTCTAACGCCTATTGGGCAAATTCTATTGTGGATGCGGAAGAATGGTTGCATCCGTTTGTAGGACGGCTTTCAGATTTCACGGTGAGTAGTGATTTGTTCCATTGTAATGAAAACCTCGGGGAACTTCCGAGGAACGCGCTTGCCGCGGCGAGATTATTGAAAATTCCCACCGGCATGATCAGCATCGCGCAGCCGGATGCAGATGCGCCACAAACACACGGTCAGATTGAAGACGAGGGCGCGATAATGTATCGAGGCCGAGCCGCGGAGAAACTTATCGAAAAGGTGCCCGGCCATCCTTGGGAAAGATTCGATTCGTGTCCGCATGAAGGCCTGCGCGATCCGAGCCGCATCCATCTCGATCCTTTGGGAAATCTGCATATCTGTCAGGGCGTTGTAATTGGAAACTTATTTGAGAAACCACTGAAGCAGATTTGCGAAGAATATGATCCGGATGCTCATCCGATTTGTGGGCCGCTGCTCGAGGGTGGGCCTGCCGCGCTGGTGACCGAATACAATCTGCCGAACGCTTCTCTCTTTGTGTACGCCGACGCTTGTCACTTGTGCTATGAAGGGCGGGCGATGCTCAGGCCACGTTTTCCACACCAACTCAGTCCCAATCAAATGTATGGAGTTATGGAATGACCGGAAATGATTTCGTAAAGTTCTTCCTTGGGACACCTTTACACATTTTTCTAGGTAATACGATGGTCATTACGGTAACAGGTTATAAACTGGCAGGAAATATTCAACGCCTGTAGGCTTTTATCGTGAAGGCAACACCCTCTGGGTGATCTCCAGTCGTAACCGAACCTGGTGGCGGAATGTAAAGAGCGGCGCAAATGTCTCTTTATTGTTGAAGGGGAAAACGATGAATGCCTTTGCTGAAGCGGAGTTGAATGAAAAAGTTGTTGAAAATCGTTTACTTGAATACATTTGCCAAATACCTATGTCGGCAAGGTCATTCGGAGTCCGAATGGAAAATAAAATCCCAAATGCAGAAGATATTGCGCATGTGGCGAAGGAAAAACTATTTATCAAGGTGAAGCCAGCCTAACATAAATACAAAATTAGGAAATTTATCACAAGCCGGTGAAGAGAGTACAATGAATTTATACGGCACGTTAATGAAACGGTTGCCCCGGCGACCGTTTTTGTATGTCTGTCACGCATGTCATTGCGAGGAGCGGAGCGACGAAGCAATCCCCGAATAAAATGGCAAAACCAAGAATGCAATCTAAATCATCTACTCAGTCCCTGATCGAAATGCGCGACGTTGTAAAAGTCTATGCCACGGCAGCAGGTGAGTTTAACGCGTTGAAAGGGATTAACATGCAGGTGGGCGTTGGAGAATTTGTGGGCGTTATCGGTAAATCGGGCGCAGGGAAATCAACGTTGTTGAACATGATTACAGGTGTGGATCATCTCACTTCTGGGGAAGTGATTGTCAATGCAAATGGTTCGCCTGTTTCTATTCATGAAATGAGCGAAGATGAGATTGCCTTGTGGCGTGGATATAACCTGGGCGTAGTATTCCAGACGTTCCAACTTTTGCCGATGCTTACGCTGGTTGAAAACATCACTTTGCCTATGGATCTCTGTGGCAGGTTTAAGCCGAAACAATCGCGTGAACGCGCCCTTGAATTGTTGCACCTCGTTGAGATCGAAGACCACGCCGATAAACTTCCCGTACACATTTCTGGTGGACAGCAACAACGCGTTGCCATTGCGCGTGCGCTGGCAAATGATCCTCCGATTCTTGTTGCTGATGAACCAACAGGCAGCCTCGATTCGGTCACTGCTGAGCATATCTTTGAAGTCTTCGAACATCTGGTCAGCGACCAAGGAAAAACTATCATCATGGTGACTCATGACCAGTCTCTCGCGCCGCGCTTTACGCGTACACTGGGAATAGTCGATGGTGAGTTGGAGTCCATAAGCGCTCAAGTAACGGTTATTGGGGAAGGTAGAAGAAATGAACACGTCTCGCTCTAAGCCGAAAGTTGATTCCAATCAACGCGCCATGTCCACGCCTGAAGCGATGATTGATATGCACGCCGTTGTCAAGACCTTCAGGAATGCGGCGGGTGAATTCACTGCGCTAAAGGGAGTTGACCTGACTATCAACCGCGGCGAGTTCGTTTCGATTGTTGGGAAATCAGGGAGTGGAAAATCCACACTGCTAAATATGATCACAGGTATTGACCACCCAACCGATGGACGCGTGGTGATTGGTGGCACGGACATTTACACGGGCGTGACAGAAAGTCAGCGCTCGAGGTGGCGCGGAAGAAATCTGGGAATTGTTTTTCAGTTTTTCCAATTACTGCCAATGTTGACTTTACTTGAAAATGTCATGCTCTCAATGGACTTCGCTGAGCTCTACGATTTCGATGAACGTCCTGAACGTGCCATGGAAATGCTCAAACTGGTTAGGTTAGAAAATTTTGCAAACAAATTGCCTGTACTGGTTTCAACAGGACAGCAGCAACTCGCGGCAATTGCACGTGCGCTGGCATGCGATCCACCTTTATTGGTGGCAGATGAGCCAACCGGGAATCTTGATTCGAAATCAGCAGGGACGATTATTGATCTGTTTGAAAAATTGTCACGCAGTGGCAAGACAGTCCTAATGGTTACGCATGATCCGTCGTTAACATCACGCACCACGCGCAATCTCACTATTGCTGATGGATTAATTGTTGCAGATAGTAGGATAGAGAGATGAGTCGCTGGTTTCGATATGTGGCGCCTTGGCGCCACATATCGAAACCAGCAATAACAAGTGACCTTGAACTGAGTGGCTCGATATGGACTGAGAGAATCACTCAGCCCTATCCGACTACCATATAAATAACTTATGAAACCTCGTTGGCGAAAAGTATTTCATGATCTGATTGATTACAAGGCACGCACACTGCTGGTTGTTTTTTCAATTGCTGTAGGCGTATTTTCCATTGGGGTGATCGCGGGGGCTTATCAGATCATTTCGAATGATATGAGCGCGTCTTATTCTGCGAACAAGCCTGCCAACGTCGAATTGCGCATGACGGACTTCGATGAAGATGTGCTGTCGATGATCCATAACCAACGCGGTGTAGAGGATGCAGAGGGGCGGCGTGTGTTCAACATGCGTGTGCGCGTGCCCGGCACCGAGAAATGGACCACACTCGATATGGTCGCGTTCGAGGATTTCGAAAAGAACGCGATTGATTTGCTGACACCTGTTCAGGGGCAGATGATACCCAAGAAGCGCGAAGTTCTACTGGAACAGGAGGTGCTTCAACATATAGATACAGGTGTGGGTGGGCTCCTTGAATTTCAACTCCCCGATGGGTCTACCAAAACCCTCCCTGTTGTTGGCGTTGTCCAGGATACTGCTGCGGGTGCAGGTGATTTTCTCGCCGCGCCATATGGTTATATCACCATGGATACTTTGCAAACTCTGGGACAGCCAAGGCTTTTCAACCGCGCCTTGGTGATCCTCTCAGAGAGTAACGATGATATTTTTCACATCCGCGACATGGGCGCGAAACTGAAAGACAAACTGGAGAAGAATGGGAGCACGGTCATTCGTTTGCGTTTCTCAAAAACCCATGAACATCCGCTAGCGGATACAGTAAATGCGATTTTAGGGATCTTGATGGCATTGGGAATCTTGATCGTGTTCCTGTCCAGTTCATTGATCGCAAACACGCTCAATGCTTTGCTTAATCAGCATCTGCGATATATTGGTGTGATCAAACTGGTTGGCGGGCAAAGACGACAAGTCTTCTTCATGTATCTCACACTTATTATGGCATTTGGTATTCTGGCATTGATGATTGCCATTCCACTAGGTGGACAAGGCGCGTATGGACTGGCATTATTTATCGCAGGCAAGATGAATTTCAACCTGTTGGGCTATCGCATTGTACCAGTGGCATTAATAGTGCAGATTCTGGTTGGCTTGCTTGTGCCGATTATCGCTGGACTTGCACCTGTCATTAACGGATCGCGCATTACTGTTCTGCGCGCGCTCAGTGGAGGATTGGCTGAGGGACAGAAACAGCTAAAGGGTGGAGAAGAGCGGCTTCCTTGGTTCGATTGGATGCAAGTCAAAACGACGCGTATCCTTACCAAGCGCGGAATTCATATCCCACGTCCGTTTGTGATTTCGTTGAGGAACACATTCCGACGAAAGAGTCGTCTTGCATTAACATTATTCACACTCACAATGGGTGGCGCGATCTTTATTGCGGTGTTCAATGTACGCGTCACGCTGCATGATTACATCGGTCAGATCGGGAAATATTTCGTTGCGGATGTGTCGCTTAATTTTGACAAACCTTATCGGCTAGACAGAATCGAACAGGCAGTGATGAAAGTTGATGGTGTTGAACATGTAGAAGCTTGGCAATTTTTGAGCGGAGAATTGTTGGATGAAAATAGTCAAGTGCTTGAGAATATCAATATGTTTGGTCCGCCTGCCGATAGTCAGTTGATAGACCCGGTCCTTGTCGCGGGACGCTGGATCCGGGCAGATGACGTACGTAAGCTGGCGGTCAGCGAAGGCGCACTCAAGTATTTTCCCGATCTAAAACCGGGCGACAAATTGAATCTCAAAATTGAGGGCCGTGAAGAAGTTTGGGAAGTGATTGGGATTTTTAAATTTGTAGACCGTGAAGGTGTCCTGACTTACGCGCCTTACGAATATGTTTCTCGGATAAATCATCTGGTAAACCGATCGTCCTCATTTAGGTTGCTCACTGACAGGCACGATCGTCTATATCAAGATGCGAAAGCGGAAGAGTTGGACAAATACTTCCGTGACCTGGGATTCAAAGTGCGCATTGCAGAAGCGGGACGTGCCTCATTGGACACCGCGGTCGAAAGCCTCGATACCCTGGTGGTCTTCCTACTCATCATGGCAGTCTTGACAGCCATTGTTGGATCGATGGGCTTAACTGGCACAATGGGCATGAACGTGCTCGAGCGCACCCGTGAGATTGGGATCATGCGTGCCATTGGTGCAGGTGACCGCGCTGTAATGCGAACAGTCATTGCAGAGGGCGTTTTTATCGGTGTGATTTCTTTCGGGCTGGCTGTCATCCTTTCCATTCCATTCACCTATTTGCTTTCGACAATTGTGAGCCTGGCTGTGTTCCAAACTCCAATCGACGTGGTATTCACTTACACAGGTTATGCCATCTGGCTTGGACTGGTCCTGGCTTTATCTGCCATTGCAAGTATTTTGCCTGCGCGTAATGCCGCGCGACTGACCATTCGAGAGGTGTTGGCGTATGAATAATCACTCTCGCACTGAGAGTGCCAATCTTGGGGTTGAAGCGATCTTTGATCATGAGCAAATAATTAGGAAATAATTAGAAAACTCAAATTAGCGGAATCATGTATTGAATTCCAAATTTTTTTGCGCGATAATGAAAGTCACTCGGAAAAAAAGCAAACCCAGGGAAACCTGGCGACGCAAAGTTATGGGTCTTCATTCACAGGTTAATTTTTGTGAACAGATCGCCAGACTGCCGAAAATAGCAAAACCGCCGAAAGACGGTGACGCAAAGCCAGGTGTCTAAAACCAGTAAATATACTTGTCATGATTGACCAGCTAACCGAAAAGCAAAACTAAGGAAACTTAGTGACGCAAAGTCATGGGTCTAAAGTCGGTAGACAAAGATCGCCAGACTGCCAAAGAGTAAACAGCAGGGATGACAGCGATGCCATCCCTGCTCACTTTAATGAGAATCCCGTCATTGCGAGGAGTGGAGCGACGAAGCAATCCCCGATTAAACAGTTTGCGCCTTTCGATGAAAGTTATCCATTTATAGGGAGATTACTCTGCGAATAATGGTCGCAATAACATTTCAAACGGTATAATAGAACATATGACCACTACCCCTTCGACACCCCCTTCCGGGGCAGGGCGGCCTCGTCCTTTAGATCCTGAGTCTAAACCGGATGATCGCGTGGATAACGCGCTTCGTCCGCAAAAACTATCTGATTTGATTGGGCAGAACCAAGTCAAAGAGAATCTTGCGATTCTCATTGCCGCGGCACGTCAGCGCGGCGAAGCATTGGATCATGTCTTGTTTTACGGCCCTCCTGGTTTGGGAAAGACCACGCTTGCCCACGTTGTTGCTAACGAAATGGGAGTCAACGTCAAAGTGACGGCGGGTCCGGCCATCGAGCGTGCCGGGGATTTAGCGGCTATTCTCACCAACTTGCGCGCGGGCGATGTGCTGTTCATAGACGAAGTCCATCGCTTGGGACGCGTGGTGGAAGAAGTGTTGTATCCCGCCATGGAGGATTTCGCGCTGGATATTGTCATTGGGAAAGGACCATCGGCACGCTCGATCCGATTGAAGCTCCCCCGATTTACCATTGTTGGCGCGACGACGAGACTGGCTTTAGTCACAGCGCCACTACGGGCCCGTTTCGGTGCGGTCTATCGTTTGGACTACTATGACTTAGAGGCAATGAAGTCTATTGTTGAGAGGGCGGCAAAGATGCTGAAAGTTGAAGTGGAACCCGGCGGTGTGGAAGAGATTGGGCGTCGCGCCCGCGGCACTCCGCGCGTGGCGTTGCGCTTGTTGCGTCGAGTCCGCGATTATGCTCAAGTCCGCTCAGATGGGAAGATCACATCCAAAATCGCTAAAGAGGCGTTGGATCTATTACAGGTCGACCCACTTGGTCTTGATGATCTTGATCGTCGAGTACTCAAGACAATTATCAATAAATATGGTGGCGGGCCCGTTGGGTTGAACACGATCGCCGCCTCCATTAGCGAGGAGCAGGATACGATTATGGATGTCGTCGAGCCGTATCTTCTCCAGTTGGGATTCTTAGACCGCACCGCGCAGGGACGCATAGCCACCAAGTCTGCGTATGAGCACTTGAAATTACAGTACCGTGAAGAGGGACAACAAAGGCTGCTTTAGATTCTCATTGAAGGAGTCTGTATGGTAATCACAATCCTTGAAGCACATGTGGGAGCGGAAAATTGGTCTGCCTTCTGGGCTGATTTTAAAAATAGAACGGCTCAACTGCCTCCTCAAATGCTTCAAACTTTGTTGCTTCAGGATGTGGCTGACCAGACGCTTTGGCAAATTATCTCGGGTTGGAAAAGCCGTGAAGCTCTTGATGAAATGCGTAATTCAGGCGAAACGCCAGTTGGCGTACTTATGTTTCGCAATGTTGGAGCGGAGCCAAAACTTTCTATATTTAATGTGGCGGCTTCTGCACCGTAAGGATCTTTCATTCTTGCGTAGGGATGATCGGCCTGGATTGTCATGAGGAGGATGGCATGAATCATTCTGGCCCAGTCCTACCATTAGTTGCCCTTATATCATTCTTGTTAACCTCTTGTACTTCACTACCCTCTCAAAAGTTACCTACGCCCACGGCAAGCAAACCTTTCGCTACACAAACTTCCCTAACCCAGCCAACACTCAACATTCCTCAACAACAGGCGGAGCATCGAATTGACGTCCGTCAAGTAGATGGTGTTGGGGAGTTCTATGACAAACAAACCAATGAAAAATTTATACCGCGGGGCGCGAACTATGTTTTTGTGCCGATGGGAAATAGTCATACAAATTTGCTTTTACGCGTGGGAACGTATGATCCAGACCGGACACGTAAAGATTTCGCCACGCTCGCAAGTTTGGGGTACAACACTGTCCGTGTTTTCCTTGATCAATGTAATAAAGGGGTGGGTTGTATCGGTGATGATGATAATAGCGGGCTGAACCCTAAATATCTTGATAACATCGCGGATATGATGTCCGCTGGAAAAGAGACTGGAATATTTATCTTATTTACCTCAAATGACCTGCCCGATCAGGGCGGCTATGCGGAAGAAGCCAACTTCGGCTCGGGCGGGAACTTCGCTGGATACCGCAATTCCTATTATCTACGTCCTCATGCCATTACAGCTACTCGTCGCTATTGGAGCGATCTGCTCACTGGACTTGTTGAGCGCAACGCAGCATTTGATGCTGTGCTGGGATGGCAATTGCTCAATGAACAGTGGATGTTCCGCGATCAACCACCTCTTTCGTTGACCAGCGGCATTGTTGAAACAGCCACCGGCTCTTACGATATGAGCGATTCTTCTCAAAAGACGCAAATGGTTAGTGATGGGATTATTTATTACATAGAGCAAATGAAAGAGGAAATCCTGTTGCACGATCCGACCGCGCTCGTCACGATGGGATTCTTTGCTCCTGAAATCGCCGCGCCCGATTGGTATGTTGAGACAGCATCCCTGCTTGAGAAATCTGATCTTGATTTTTTTGATTTTCATGCATATCCCGGTGGGCCCAGTCTTCAGGAACACGTAGAACACTTTGGTATGATGGGATATGAGGCCAAACCAATTCTGATGGGAGAATATGGTGCGTTCCACCATATCTATTCCGAAATCGATTCTGCGGCGCGCATACTGACAACTTGGGTGGCCGATTCCTGTCAGGTTGGATTTGATGGCTGGCTATATTGGACATATTATCCTGCTGATCCCAGTGCAGGTGATCAGACTTGGGGCTTGGTAGATGAAGATGATTATTTGCTGAATTTATTAGCGCCAGCCAATCAACCTGATCCTTGTGTGGCAGCAGAAATACCGAACGATAATCTCGCATATGGTAAACCTGTTACTGCCTCACGGAGCTTGTCAGAAGACCCTCCTGAGAACGCGGTAGATGACAATGCAGGTACACAGTGGATTGCGGGTGAAGGCCCTGTCCAATGGATACAGATCGATTTGCAGGGTACTCATCGCATTACGGAGATTCGCTTATTGGTGGCTCAATATCCTGCAGGCAATACGACTCATCGTGTGCAAGTGCGCAATTCTAGCGACGATGCTTATCAAACGGTGTATGTATTTCAAGGCTCCACAAACGATAATGATTGGCTTGATTTCAAACCCGATGCGCCGTTGGAAAATGTGGACCAGATCCGTATTCAGACAATTCTTAGCCCTTCCTGGGTTGCATGGAGAGAGATTCAGGTCTATGGCGAAGCTATTACGCCATAGACGGAGAAATGAAAATGGAAAATTTAGCTCGTTTCTTAGTGATTGGTGGAATTATATTGATCCTGATCGGTGGAGGAGTGTACCTCGCCGCGAAATTTGGAATTCCCTTGGGGAGATTACCTGGAGATATTCGCATTGAAGGCAAGAATGGATCTTTTTATTTTCCTGTCGTAACCTCTATTATTTTGTCACTTGTTCTGACCGTCCTCCTGAATATTATTATTCGTCTCTTTCGTAAATAAGGAGTGGCAATGCTCACAACTGTTCTGGGATATTTAATAGTTGTGCAATTCTTTTTCCTCGACCGCAGTCGACGTGGTGAGGAAGCCAAAAGCTTCGAGGCGGGAAAGTTCGATCAACATAGCACGATGTATATTGGGATTGCGTACTTTGTGTCTACGCTGGCTTTGTTCGCTTCATGGTTATTCAATGGACTCAGAATTGGGATGCTTCCCACGTGGGTCGGCTGGCTTGGAATTGTGGTCGCTTTGGTTGGATTACTCTTCCGCTGGTGGGCGAATCGTGTGCTCGGCGCGCTCTACACACGGACATTGAAAGTGACTGAAAATCAATCCATCGTTCGCGCAGGACCTTACCGCTTGATTCGGCATCCTGGCTATCTTGGCTCCATCTTGATATGGACCGGCGCGGCTGCTGCAACTGCGAATTGGATTGTGCTATTACTCGTTTTGATTTCGATGGTGATCGTTTATATTTATCGTATTGAGAATGAAGAGAGGATGCTCGTTACAACCAATGCCGATTACACTGAGTATCATAAGCATACCTGGAGATTGATACCATTTTTATATTGATCTTTTCCTATAAAGAAAAAGTAGGCACTCTCGCATATTTATGAAAACATCCGACTTTGCTACGACCTCCCCGAATCTTCCATCGCACAGTTAGCAGTATAATTAATATATAGTGAAAGGTTACTTATGGCTGCTCCTCTCCTAATTACACCTGAAGGAAAGAAAATCAAACTCTCACTAGAGGCCTATAAGCAAATCCAAAAGATTTTGCGTGAAAACGAGAATCGTTCTCAGCGGCTTGCTCGTATTGATTCGCTGTATGGAAAATATGCCGGGAAAACTTCTCTGACTCAGGCGTTGCTCAAGGAGCGTAAAGAAGAATTGGCCCGTGAAGAAGCGAAATTGAAGCGTCGAAAAGGATAACCTTTTCTTCATGTATGTTTTTGATACTTTTGCGATGCTCGCTTACTTTCTTGCTGAACCTGGTGGTGAGAAAGTAAAGGAACTTCTAAGGCGTGCTGAAAATGGGGAAATCTCGCTGGCGATGAGTTTTATCAATGTGGGAGAAATGTTTTATATCTTGAGCCGGGAACAGGGGCGTGCAAAGGCTCAATCCCTTTTGGAAGATTTACGCTCATTGTCAATTCAATTTTTCGATTCAACTGAAGATCGCATCCTTGCCGCGGCGCAGTTAAAGGCAGAATATTCGATTTCGTATCCAGATGCATTCGCCGCGTCCCTTGCGCAGGAGCTTGACGCTTCAATTGTTACCGGTGATCCCGAATTCAAAACCATCAAAGAAAAACTTTCCATATTCTGGCTGGATAAATAAGCGTTTGAACTCCTGGACGTTTACCGTTCAAACCTTATGAAAACCTCCGACTTTGATTACAACCTCCCCGAGTCCTCTATTGCGCAGACTCCCATCGAGCCGCGCGATTCGTCGCGGTTGCTGGTCTTGCATCGCGACACAGGAGAATTGGAGCATCGCATCTTTCGCGATGTCGGTGATTATTTGCGTGTGGGTGATTTACTGGTGTTGAACCAAACGCGCGTCATCCCTGCACGGATTTATGCCCGCAAAGAAACAGGTGGACGTGTGGAACTGCTCCTCTTGCGCCGCCGCGATAAATTGACTTGGGAAGCTTTAGTGGGAGGTAAAGGTCTGCGTGTAGGCAAGTTATTAAAAGTGGAGGATGGACCAGAAGCCGAAATTATTGAAACAATTGATGGCTCAGACCGTCTTATCAAATTTTCTAAACCCATCGAGCCATATTTTCCCAAAGTGGGGAATGTTCCACTTCCGCCGTATATCCATGAGAAGTTGAATGACCCGGAACGCTATCAAACTGTCTATGCGCGGGAACCGGGGTCAGCCGCCGCGCCCACGGCTGGCCTCCATTTCACTCTGCGCTTACTGGAAGAATTACAAGCAAAAGGCG
>WNFX01003659.1_pt1 | contig 26223 bp, 18 predicted proteins | sample 5400111 | NCBI WGS metagenome assembly WNFX01 (sample SAMN13153363, study PRJNA577476) | soil metagenome | isolation source: 40 cm soil or saprolite under grassland replicate 1 | place: USA:California | collected 2016-06-15
GACCCGGCCCGGCCCCGTCACCTCATCACCGAGCCGGGCATCGGCTACCGCTTCACCGGCTGAACACCCCACACCCCGAGGGCGGTGGCGGGTGCCGCACTCGGGATGTGGGGTGGGCTCAGCCCGTCCAGCGGCGCGACGGGGTAGCGGCTCAGCCGCGCTCCAGCACGGTCGCCAGCACCGCCGGCAACGGCGCCCAGTCGGCCGATACCACGCTGGCGTGAGCGGCCGCGAGCTGCGCCACCCGGGCCGATGCCTGCTCGGGTGTCGGGTGGACGGGGTCGATCGCCGGCGCCACGTTCGAGGCATCCGTCATGACGAGCTGGTAGTGGCGGGCGTCGTACCAGGCCGGGTCGATCCCGCCGCCGACATATGCGGGCGCCGACCCGTCGAAGAACACGAACCAGGGTCGGATGGTCGCGTCCGGGTACCGGGTACGCGGGTCGCCGGCCGCCGCGTCGAGTACCGCCGGGAACGCCTGTGCCGTGCCGATGCCGCCGGACGCGGCGAGGTCGCGCAGGTAGCGGGCGTACTCGGTGTCGGTCCACAGGTGGTCGAACGGGTTCTGGCGTTCGACGGTTCCGGGGATGATCTCGAACAGGAACCGGCCCGCCAGCGAGGCACGGGTCGGCCAGTTGTCGGCGAGCGCGGCCGCGTCCAGTGTCGGGTACGCGCCGAGCAGATCGGCGGGCCGGTACACGGCGTTGCCGAGCTTGGACGCGATCAGCCGGTCGAAGTCTGCCGGGCCGAGACCCACGCGGCTGTCGAAGCCGCCCTTCAGCTCGACCTTGATGATGATGGGACGGTGCCCCGGATGGCTGTCGTGCCAGAGCCGCATGTTCGCCAGGCAACCGTCGAAGCCGCGGTCGCGGCTGCCGCTGCGCAGGTCGCCGGCCGTGCAGTTGTTGCTCTGGCCGAACAGCTCATGGTTGACCCGCCAGCGCCGGGTAAACGAATCCGCCCAGACGTCGACCTCGATGAGGCCGGCGCCGGAGTCCAGGGCGTCGGCGAAGTACGGAAACGTGGCCTTCTGGTACGCGTTGTGGACGCCGACCACCGTGGTGTGGGACTGCTGCGGCGCGTCGGCCGCCCGGGCGACCCCGGCCCCACCGACCCCGGCCGCGGCGGCCATGAACGCGACGACCGCAGCGGTCGTGAGCCAGTTGCGTTTTTGCATGCGGGCAACCTCGTGGATAAGGGTGGGGACGGGTTGCAACCCGCCCCCACCGCTGCCGTCAGGGATAGCTGACAAGATTCGCTACGTTGCGGGCGGCGTTGGACGGGCCCCCGCTGTTGTTGATGACGTGGGTGATCGTTCCTTTTCCGCCGAGGGAGACGGTGACCATGTTGTGGAAGCGGACGCCGTTGGTGGCTGGTGCCTCGAACGCATGCGCTGCCACGACGCTGGGATTCGCGTTGAAGAAGCAGTAGCTGCCCAGGCCCCAGGCCTCGTGGCTGGTGACCGAGGCGCCGACCTTGTAGGCCGCCCAGCCCTGCGTGCTCCCGTTCATCCAGGCGGCCTGGTTGGGCGGGTCGTAGGGCATCTCGTTCTGGTAGAAGTACGTCCGGCCGCCGTTGCCGTTCCAGATCGTCTGGTACTGCTGGAAGTGCTCGACGAACAGCCCGTACATGGTGACGTTGTCGCCGTTGACAACCAGGCCGTTCTGCGCGGTGTTGGTGTTCCAGCCGACGCCGTAGGTGTGGTCGGCGCGCCAGATCCACATGTGGTCGCCGATGACGTTGCTGCTGTTGACCCGCAGGCTGACGGTGGCCTTGCCGACGCCGGCGCCGCCGATGCGGAAGAACACGTCGTGCAGCGAGGTCGGGTTGGCCGCGTGGTTGGCCGACGAGCCGGTGGGTCCGACCTCCATCAGCACCGGTGAGTTGGTCGTGCCGGCGTCGAAGAGCAGGCCGGCGACCTTGACCCCGTCGACGTCGGCGACCGTCATGGCGGTGACGCCGTTGTCGGGCACGAGCGTGGCGAGACCGAGGCCGAGGACGACCGTGTCGGCCCGGGTCACCCGGATCGTGTCGCCCAGGTGGTACACGCCGGGCGTGAACAGCAGGTTCTTGCCCTGGGCGAGGGCGGCGTTGATGCTCGTGGCGGAGGCGCCGGGCTTGACGATGAAGAACTGGCTGATCGGCAACGACGAGCCGGCCGGTGTGCCGTTCCAGCTCACGCCCGACGAGTTGGTGCGTAGCGCGGGGACGAACACGTTGTAGTTGCCGGCGTCGTCGACGTACAGAAACGGCTTCTCGCGCACGATCGGGGTCTGTCCGACCGTCGTGTAGGGCGGGTTCGGGAAGCTGTTACCCGGCGCGTTGACGGCCCCGACGAAGACCATGTTCCAGTTGGAGCCGGTCCAGCTACCCCACTGCGTGTTGCGGGACAGCCACTGCTGCTGGCTGCCCGACCGCACCTGACCGTCCACCTTGACGTCCGCCAGCAGGCCGCCGCTCGACCAGCCTCCGTCATCGAGTTGCAGGTTGCCGCGCAGGTGCATCCGCCGGTACGGCGCCGCTTGGGAGACCGCCCACCGGTCGGTGCCCCCGCTTGGCGTGACCGACAGGTTCTCCGCCGAACGCCAGAAGTTCTGGGTGGCGTTGCCCTGGAACCAGTCGGCCTCGGCGTGTACCGCACCGTTGATGGTCACGTCGTCCGGCGACAGGCCGAGCCCGGCGACCTGCGTGTAGAAGCCGACGTTGGCGTCGACGTTGTAGGTACCGGGTTTGAACAGCAGCGCGTACCGGTTGGTGCCGAACTGGTTGGCCTCCTGCTGCCGGAACACCGAGTTGAGCCGGCCCTGGATGCTGCCGCTGGGCATGGCGGGATCGAACACCAACACGTTCGGGCCCAGGTCGGGCGCACCGCCGCCCGGCGGTGGTGGCGGTGGTGGGGTGGTGCCTCCGCCGCCGGAGGCGGGGAGGGTCCATTTCTGGTTGGGGCCGCCGGTGCAGTCCCAGATCTGCAGCGGCGTGCCGTCGGCGGAGCTGGGTCCGGTGGCGTCGAGGCATTTGCTCGAGCCGGTGTTGACCAGTTGCCCGCCGGTGGCGGTCCATTTCTGGGCGCCGGTGCCGTTGCAGTCGTAGAGCTGGATTCTGGTGCCGTTGCTGGTGCCCGCTGCCGTCACGTCGAGACATTTGCCGAGCGCCTGAAGTGATCCGTCGTTGGCGACGGTCCATTTCTGGGCGTCGGTGTGGTTGCAGGTATAGAGCTGGATCTGGGTGCCGTTGGTGGGGTTGGCGCCGGCGACGTCGACGCACTTGCCGCCGTAGCCGGTGATGGCTCCGCTGCTGGCGGCGGTGGCGTTGGTGATGCCGGCGGCGCCGAGGGTGACGCCGAGGGCAGCGGTGGCGATGACGATGACGGTTCTACGCCGGCGTGCTGGGCGGCCGGGGACATCCGATATGTCGTCGTGCGGATTCATAGGATCCTCTCTGCCGCGATGCGGTGAGTGCGAGGCTGGGAGGGAGCGCGGGTGCCGTGGTTGCGGGGGTTGCCGCGATCAGCGCGGCTTGTCGCCCAGGCACGGTTCTCCTCCAGGCACCGAGTGCCGCCAATCGAGCGGAGTTGCGTATCCCCGACGCGGACCGCGCGGACTGCGCCGGTGCCTATCGAAGGTCGTCAGTATCGACCGCGCCGGCACCCTTTCGCAAGGTTCTAAATTAAGCGCAATAGTTGTCGCCTCAGGCTGGCCGGAGGCCAGGTCCGCCAGGGATCCGATCTCTCGGGATGCCCGCGCCGCCGCCACCCCGCTTCCCCGTGCCGTACCCCGACTGCTCCCCTGGATCGGCCTTGCGGGCACGGTCGTCGTCGCGGGCGGCCACTCGCCGGGAATGGTGGGATGACTTGGCGGGGCTACCTCGGTAGTTTTGGGGTGACGGTTCGCGGCGACGGGGCAGGCCCGCCTGTCCGGCGCTGCTCACATGGTTAAATTGAGGGTTAGTTAAGGTCTTGCATTAGGCCCCTGCCTGGCAGTTTGGTGGGGCGCGCGCCGTGAGGGTGCGCCGAGGCGATGTCCGCACAGAAGAAGAGATTGGCCGAAATGGAATCGAAACGGACAACTGTCCGCGACATCAGGCGGCGCAACCGCTCGGTCCTGCTCTCCAAGCTGTTCTTCCATGGTCCACTCAGCCGCCTCGAGCTCAGCAGCCTGACCGGGTTGAGCGCGGCCACGGCCAGCAACGTCACGGCCGAGCTGATCGACGAAAAGCTGATTATCGAAGCCGGCCAGGTCGAGTCGGACGGCGGGCGTCCGCGTGTGCTGTTGCGGGTGGATCCCGGGTACGGGCACGTGATCGGCACCGACGTGGGTGAGACCGGCGTCAAGGTGGAGCTGTTCGATCTGGCGATGACGAGGCTCGCCACGGTTGACGAGCGGTTGCCGACGTCGCGTCCGGACGCGGCCGCGGTCGCCGACCAGGTCGCCGCCGGGATACGCGAGGTGATCGTCACGGCCGGGGTGACCGAGGAGAGCGTCATCGCCGCCGGGATCGGCGTTCCGGGCATCGTGGAGCAGGGCACCACCGCGGTCGTGCACGCACCGACCATCGGCTGGCACGCCGTCGCCCTGGAGCGACTGCTCCGGGACCGGGGCGTGACCCTGCCCCTGTTCGTGGAGAACGGTGCGAAGACCCAGGGACAGGCCGAGATGTGGTTCGGCGCCGGCCGGGGCGCCCGGCACGCGGTGATCGTGCTCGTCGGATCGGGTGTCGGTGCGGCCGTGATCAACGAAGGCACCACCTACCGCGGGGTGAGTAGCAGTGCCGGCGAGTGGGGGCACACCACGATCATGTACGGCGGCCGCGAGTGCCGCTGCGGCGCGCGGGGCTGCTTGGAGGCGTACGTCGGCGCGGAAGGCATCATCGACCGGTACCGGCGGGCCCGCGGCGGCCGGCCCGTGCCCGGCGACGACGAGGTCTCCCAGATCCAGGCACTCGTCGCCGCCGCCGACCGGTCGAAGGTGGCCGCGCGGCTGCTCGACGAGACCGCCGACCTGCTCGGTGCGGGCATCGCCAGTCTGATCAACCTCTTCAACCCCGAGCGGGTCGTGCTCGGCGGCTGGACGGGCCTCGCCATCGGTGCGCGCCTGTTGCCCCGGATCCGGGAGGCCGCCCGGGCGCACGCGCTGGAGCACCCGTTCGGACAGGCCACCATCGAGCTGTGCGAGCTCGGGCCGGACGCCGTCGCCTTCGGTGCGGCGACCCTGCCGGTGGCGGCACTTCTCGCCCGGGGAGCCGACCCCCGCACGGACCGGGACGTGCCGGGTGCAAGGCAGCCGATCGCCGTCGACGTGGCATGACGCGGTCCGGGACGTCCGCCGGGTCCACGTGCGGCACCGTGCTTCAGCGCGTCGATACGGAACTTGAAAGAAGTTGTTTAATTAGCCATTGGCCTGCGGAAACAGGTCACTATTGAGCATGGTCGATGGTTGACACGGGCGACGGCTGGTGGTACCTCTTCGTCGACTGTCGTGGCCTTGGGCGGCGCCGATGCGGCCATCTCCACGGCGGTCCGCACCGTCTCGGAGCGGACGCCGGGGACGGGTCAGGCGGCGCGCCCCGCGGCTTCCGCCGCCCGACCCCCGCCGGACACCGGTTCGCAGACCAGGACCCGTCGGGTGAAGGGAGAAATTCACCATGCTCTCGAACAGACCCACCGGGCGCGCCCACCCATGGCGTGGACGCGCGATACAGGCCGCTACCGCCGCAGTCGTGCTCGTCGCCGGAGGTGTCGCGGTCGCGCTGGCACCATCGGCGTTCGCCGCCGGCGAGCCGGTCAACATCTGGCTGACCACGACCAACGACGGCGGCGGCCGAAACGTGACCAGGGGACTGCAGCAGCAGCCGTCGATCAGCTTCGCCGGCAGCAGTGCGGGCGCCAACCAGACCGTCAACGTCAACGAAAACACCACGTACCAGCAGTTCGAGGGCGCCGGTGCCTCGTTCACCGACACCGCCGCCTGGCTGATCAACGGTAGCGGCGCGCTGTCGACGATTACCCGGAACGCGGTCATGCAGAAGCTGTTCGACCCCACCAACGGAATCGGGGTGAGCTTCCTGCGCAACCCGTTGGGGTCGTCGGACCTTGCCCGCTTCAGCTACTCCTACGACGACACGTGTTGCAACCTCAACGACTTCTCGCTCAACCGGGACGTCGACGTGATGGCGCTGACCAAGCAGGCGAAGTCGCTCAACCCGGCGCTGAAGGTGATGGCGTCGCCGTGGAGCTCTCCGGCCTGGATGAAGGACAACAACAGCTTCAACCAGGGTTGGTTGCAGGCGCAGTACTACGGCATGTACGCCGACTACTTCGTCAAGTACATCCAGGGGTACGCGGCGCAGGGCGTGAAGATCGACTACGTCACGCCGCAGAACGAGCCGACCTGCTGCGCCGGCTACCCGTCGATGAACTGGAACGCCTCCGGCCTTCAGTACTTCGTCAAGAGCAACCTGTTGCCGGCCTTCCACAACGCCGGGCTCGGCACCAAGGTGCTGGTGCACGACTGGAACTGGGACGTCTACAACACCTACGCGGCACCGCTGGTGAACGACTCGACGATTCGCAACGACCCGAACTTCGGCGGGATCGCCTGGCACGGGTACGGCGGCGACGTCGGGATGCAGACCACGGTGCACAACCAGTACCCGAACGTGAACGCCTACGACACCGAGCACTCGGGTGGCACCTGGATCAGCAACCAGCAGGACGAGGACATGCGTAACCTGATCGACTACACCCGCAACTGGGGACGTAGCTGGATCAAGTGGAGCCTTGCGGTGGACCAGAACATGGGCCCCCACAACGGCGGCTGCGGCACCTGCACCGGCCTGATCACCGTGCACAACGGCGACAGCCGCAGCGGGCAGGTGGACTACACCGTCGAGTACTACACGATGGGGCACCTGACGAAGTTCGTGAAGCCGGGCGCGGTGCGCATCGACTCCACCGCCAACGGCTCCGTGCCGAACGTGGCGTGGAAGAACCCGGACGGCTCCAAGGCGCTGATCGCGTACAACGCGACCGGCGGCAACCAGTCGATCAAGGTGAACTGGGGTGGCCAGTCCTTCACCTACACGCTGCCGACCAAGACCTCGGCGACGTTCACCTGGAGCGGCACCCCCGGTGGCGGTGCACGTTCCGGCGCCATCACCGGGTATGGCGGCAAGTGCGTCGACGTCGCCGGGGCCAACTCCGCCAACGGCACCCAGGTCCAGCTCTACACCTGCAACGGCACCAACGCGCAGACCTGGACGGTCGGCACGGACGGGACCCTGCAGGCCCTGGGCAAGTGCATGGACGTGGCCGCAGCGTCGTCGGCCAACGGCACGAAGGTGCAGCTCTATGACTGCAACGGCACGAACGCTCAACGGTGGACGGCCGGCACCGACGGCAGCCTCCGGGCCCTGGGCAAGTGCCTCGACGCCACCGGAGTGAGCTCCGCCGACGGCACGCCCCTGCAGATCTGGGACTGCACCGGCGGCGCCAACCAGAAGTGGACGCTGCCGACCTGACCGCCCGGACGAAAGGAGGGTCCCCCTTTACCGCATAAGGCGGTAGCAGGGGGACCCTCCTTGCATCGACGTCCTTTTTATTGAGAACTTGAATTTAGACTTACTTTGTTACGTCAACGTTATTGACGTGGTCCCGGTCACTGGGTTTGACTCGGCCCCGGAACCGCTCCCGCAACCGGTTCCGGGCCCCCTTCAGGCTCCCGCGCGCGGTGTGAAGGAGAGATACGTGCCGATCACCATTGCCGACGTCGCCGCGCGCGCCGGGGTCAGCAAGACCACGGTGTCGCGCGTGCTGAACGGCAAGGACCAGGTCGACCGGGACACCGCGGCCCGGGTCCGCCAGGTGATCGACGAGCTGGGCTACGTCCCGAGCGCCCGGGCGGTCGGCCTCGCCCGCGGGCACACCCGGACCGTCGGGATGCTGGTGCCATCCCTCACCTGGCCCTGGATGGGCGAGGTCCTCCAGGGCGTGGTCGACACCGTGGAGACCGAGGGGTACGGCCTGCTCCTGTTCACCTGCAACCGGGGTGAGGAGTCGATGCGCCAGTTCGCCTCCCAGGTGTCGGCCAACTCCTTTGACGGGCTACTGGTGATCGAGCCGGAGGGCACGCTCGCCTACATCGCCCAGTTGCACGCGCGTGGCCTGCCGGTCGTGTTGATCGACGACCGGGGCCACCAGCCGCTGTTCCCGTCGGTCGCGACCACCAACCGCGCCGGTGGGGCGGAGGCGGCCCGCCACCTCCTGGCCGTCGGCCGTCGCCGGCCCATGGTGATCACCGGAATCGAGCGCTTCGGATGCAGCCAGGAGCGCCTGGCCGGGTTCGGCGAGAGGTTCGCCGTCGAGGGCCTGCCGATCGACGGCGGACTTGTCGTCGAGGGCGACTTCACGTTCGAAAGCGGCCGGCTCGCCGTCGAGCGGCTGTTGACCGCGGGGACGGACTTCGACGCCGTCTTCGCCCACAACGACCTGTCCGCGGTCGGCGCGATGCAGGCGCTGCGCGAGTTCGGCCGGCGGGTGCCCGAGGACGTGTCGGTCATCGGGTTCGACGACATCCCGCTGGCCGCCCACTCCGACCCCCCGCTGACGACCATCCACCAACCGATGCGGGAGATGGGGCAGGCCGCCGCCCGCATGCTGCTGTCGCACTTCGACGGCGTCCCGTTGCCCGACGCACCGGAGGTCATCGTGACCAGGCTGGTCGTCCGCGGCTCGAGCACGCCCGTCCGCGGTTCTGCCGCACCCGTCGAGACCGCCGCCGCCACACCATAGCTCCGCCAGCGCAGACCGTCGCCATCTCGGCGACATCCCATATGTCCGCCAGGTCAGGGCCGCCCGCGCCCTGCCGCGATGCCGCATGTCCCAGCACGCCCCGCCAACATCATCATGGGAGAATCCATGCGCACCAACCGTTCCCTCGCGTTAGCCCTCACGGGCGTCCTCGCCGCCGTCGGTCTCGCCGCTTGTTCCGGCAACTCACCGAACGATCCGAAGTCCAAGCCGTCCGTGCTGAACGTCGGCATGCCGAACGGGCCGCAAACCGAGAACCACAACCCGTTCCTCACCACGTCCTCCGCGTCGTCCCTGGGCTACCGGTGGGCGCTCTACGAGCCGCTGATGATGTGGAACCCGGTCAAGCCGGCCGAACCGATGAAGCCGTGGCTTGCCTCCAAGGCCGAGTGGGCCACCGACTACAAGTCGGTGAAGGTCACCGTCCGCGACGGCGCCACCTGGTCGGACGGCAAGCCCGTCACCGCCGAGGACGTCGCGTTCACGTACAACCTGATCAAGAGCAACGAGAAGCTGAACATCTTCGCCATCCCGTACGCCTCGGTCACCGCGAGCGGCAAGGAGGTCACGCTCGCCTTCAACTCGCCGCAGTTCGTCAGCCAGCAGAAGATCGTCGCGCAGATCCCGATCGTGCCCAAGCACATCTGGGAGTCGATCAAGGAGCCGGCGACCGACATCAACAAGAACCCCGTCGGTTCCGGCCCGTACACGCTGAAGTCGTTCACCCCGCAGACCACCACCCTGTCGGTGCGCAGCAGCGGCTACTGGCAGACTCTGCCGTCGGTCAAGGAACTGCGTTACACGTCGTACACCGACAACAACGCGCAGACCACCGCGCTGGCCAACGGCGAGTCGGAGTGGAGCTTCGTCTTCATCCCGAACTACAAGGCGGTCTTCGTCGACAAGGACTCGGCGAACCACAAGGTATGGGCCCCGCCGGTGCTCGGCATCCACGGCCTCTACATCAACACCACCAAGAAGCCGTTCGACAACCCCGTCCTGCGCCAGGCCATGAACATGGCCATCAACCGTGAGGACATCTTCAACCAGGCCGAGGCGGCGTACTTCCACCCGCTGGTGAAGAGCGTCACGGGCCTGCCCAGCCCGGCCGGCGACGCCTACGTCGCAACCGACTACAAGGGCAAGAACCAGGCCGTGGACGTCGAGGGCGCCAAGAAGCTGCTGACCGGCGCGGGCTTCACCTACAACGGTGACAAGCTGCAGGACAGCACCGGCAAGCCCGTCACCCTGACGCTGACCGACCCGGCCGGCTGGTCCGACTACCAGACCAGCCTGGAGATCGTCAAGGACAACCTGTCGAAGATCGGCATCACCGCGACCGTCGACAAGGCCAACCAGGACGCCTGGTTCAAGAACGTCGAGGAGGGCAATTTCGACGCGACGTTCCGGTGGACCAACGGCGGCGCCACGCCGTACGACATCTACCAGACGGTCATGGACGGCACGCTGCTCAAGCCGGTCGGCACGGCCTCCACGGCGGGTAACTTCGGCCGCTTCAACAACCCCGACGCGACAGCCGCGCTCAAGGCGTACGCCAACGCCACCGACGATGCCACCCGCACCACCGCGCTGAGCGTGCTGCAGAAGGTCTTCGTCGAGCAGGTGCCGATGGTTCCGGTCGGCGCGGACAACGTGGGTGCCGCGTACAGCACGAAGAACTGGGCCGGCTGGCCGGACACCTCCAACCCGTACGGCGCCGCGCAGCCCACGCAGCCCAACGCGCTGGACCTGATCCTGCACCTCAAGGCCGCCAACTCCTGACCGGCAACACCGCTCCCCGGGCGGCCGGACCACCCGGGGAGCGGTACGGCGGCGCATATGCAAACCCCCAGACAGGAACTCGGCATGACGTTGAGCAGCAACAGCGCGGAGGCGCCGGCCGGCGAGGTGGTGCTGGAGGCCGTCGGCCTGACCAAGCACTTCCCGGTCCGCCGGCGGTTGCGCGATCTCTTCTCTCGCAACACCGCCGCCGTACACGCGGTCGACGATGTGCACCTGACACTGCGCCGTGGCAGGGTGACCGCGCTGGTCGGCGAGTCCGGCTCCGGCAAGTCCACCGTGGCCCGCCTGCTGGCCCAGCTCTACCCCCGCACGGCCGGGGACATCAAGCTGCACGGCGAGACGACCACGGTCCGCGGCGGCCGGCGTTTCCGGGCCTATGCCCGCCGGGTCCAGCTGATCTTCCAGGACCCGTTCGCGTCGTTGAACCCGGTGCACACGGTGCGCTACCACCTGACGCGGTCGCTGCGCATCCACGGCAACGCCGGGCGCACGGCCGCCGAGCTGGAGAGCGCTCTCGGCACATTGCTGAACCGGGTCAGCCTCACCCCGCCCGAGCGGTACCTCGACAAGTTCCCGCACGAGCTCTCCGGCGGTCAGCGGCAGCGCGTCGCGATCGCCCGGACGCTCGGCGCGGGCCCAGAGGCGCTGCTCGCCGACGAGCCGGTGTCCATGCTCGACGTCTCCATCCGACTGGGCGTGCTCAACCTGCTGGGTGACCTCAAGGAGCGGTTGAACCTGGCCATCCTCTACATCACTCACGACATTGCCTCGGCCCGCTACTTTGCCGACGAGACGATGGTGATGTACGCGGGCCGGATGGTCGAGGGTGGCGGCAGCGAGACCGTCACCCAGAACCCGGCGCACCCGTACACCCAGTTGCTGATCGACTCCGCGCCCGATCCGGACCGGATAGCCGGCATTGTGGACGTCGATGCGGAGGACCGCGGCAACGGCGAGCCGCCGAGCCTCATCCGCCCGCCGGCCGGCTGCCGGTTCCACCCGCGCTGCCCGCACGCGATGAAACGGTGCACGGTCGACCTGCCGCCGCGGCTCGAGGCCGGCGACAAGCCGGGGCACTGGGCGGCCTGCTGGCTCTACGACGAGGCGACCGTCGCCGCCGAGGGTCCCGGGTCCGCGGCCGGCGCGGCGCCGGCCGTGCCGCTCCCCGCCGCCCTGACCGCCCGCCGGCCGGAGGAGGCACGATGAGATACCTGCTGCAGCGCTTCGCCTTCTACGTGTTCACCGCGTGGGCCGCGCTCACCCTCAACTTCTTCATCCCGCGGATGATCCCGGGCGACCCGGTCAAGTCGATGCTCTCCCGTTTCCAGGGTCAGATGAGCACCGAAGCGATCCACTCGCTGTACGTTCTCTTCGGCATCAACCAGGGCGAGAGCCTCTGGGACCAGTACCTCGACTACTGGCGGCAACTCCTCCACGGTGACCTTGGGCTGTCGTTCACGTCCTTCCCCTCACCGGTGTCGGAGGTCATCGGCTCCGCCGTGTGGTGGACGGTGCTCCTCGTCGGCCTCACCACTATCGTCAGCTTTTTCATCGGCACCGGGCTCGGCGTGGTCGCCGGCTGGCGCCGGGGCTCCTGGGTCGACGGGCTGCTGCCGGTGACGACGTTCCTGTCCTCGGTGCCGTACTTCTGGCTGGGCCTCGTCGCGATCGCCCTGTTGGCCGGCCCGGCCAGCTTCTTCCCGTCGTCCGGCGGCTACGAGCCCGGCCTGGTGCCCGCGTTCGACCAGTACTTCATCGGCAGCGCCGTGCGGCACAGCGTGCTGCCCGCCGCGACGATCCTGATCTCGTCGGTCAGCGGCTGGATCCTCAGCATGCGCAACATGATGGTCACCGTCGCGGCCGAGGACTACATCACCGTCGCGCACGCGAAGGGCCTGTCGGAACGTCGGGTGGCGCTGAGCTACGCGGCCCGCAACGCGTTGCTGCCAAACGTCTCCGGCTTCGCGCTGTCGCTGGGCTTCATCGTCGGCGGCACCCTGCTGGTGGAGATCGTCTTCTCGTACCCCGGTCTGGGTTTCCTGCTCTTCCGGGCGGTCAGCGCCAAGGACTACCCGCTGATGCAGGGCATCTTCCTGGTCATCACCATCTCCGTGCTGTTGGCCAACCTCCTCGCCGACATCGCCTACCTGATGCTCGACCCGCGTACCCGCAAGGAGGGCTGACCGATGACCATCCCCACCTCCAGCATCGACCAGGTCATTCCGGGGCAAGGGGCGATGGCTCAGCCGGCGGCGGCGACGCCGACGAAGGCCAAGCGGCGGCGGTTCCGGTTCGTCGCCAACGGCAAGGCCGCCACCGGCCTGATCCTGCTGGGCGTCTACCTCCTCTTCGCGATCATCGGGCCGTGGGTTGCGCCGTTCGACCCCGACGCGCGCAGCGCCGACCTGCTCCAGCCACCGTCGGGCAGGCACTGGCTCGGCACCACCCACATCGGCCAGGACGTGCTCAGCCAGATCCTGGTCGGCACCCGAGGCGTGATGCTCGTCGGCCTGACGGCCGGCGTGGTCGCCACCATCCTCTCCGTGCTGATCGGTGTCACCTCCGGGTACCTCGGCGGAGTGGCCGACGAGAGCCTCTCGGCGCTGTCCAACGTGTTCCTGGTGATCCCGGCCCTGCCGCTGATCATCATCGTCACCTCCAGCTTCACCAAGGCCGGCGACGCGGTCGTCGCGATCACCATCGGCGTCACGTCGTGGGCGTGGGGCGCCCGGGTGCTCCGCGCGCAGACCCTGTCGTTGCGGCGGCGCGACTACGTCGAGGCGGCCCGCGCCACCGGCGAGAAGACCTGGCGCATCATCGGATTCGAGGTCCTGCCCAACCTCACCGCGATCATCGCCTCCGGCTTCGTCGGAACGGTCATCTTCGCGGTCCTGTCGGAGATCACCCTGGCCTTTATCGGCATCTCGTCGGTCTCGTCCTGGAACTGGGGCACGATCCTGTTCTGGGCGCAGGGCCAGCAGGCCCTCGCGCAGGGTGCCTGGTGGTGGTTCGTCCCGGCCGGCCTGGCCATCGCGCTGCTGGGCACCGCTCTGTCGCTGATCAACTTCGGCATCGACGAGTTCGTCAGCCCGCGGCTGCGCAGCGCCGGCAAGACCAAGGTCAAGACCACCTCCGGGCACACCGTCCGCATGCGGGTCGGTTTCACCCCGGTGCTCAGCAACTCGCCGGAGCCCGCCGCGATCCCGCCGGACGCCGCCGTGATCGGTGTGCCGACCACCAAGCAGCGAAAGGGGGATGCGCGATGAGCGAACCGGTCCTTGAGATCCGCAACCTCAACGTCGACTACGGGCTCGGCGACGCGGCCGTGCACGCCGTGCGCGAGGTGAACCTGACCCTGCACCGGGGCGAGGTGCTCGGCCTGGCCGGCGAGAGCGGCAGCGGCAAGTCCACCCTGGCGTACGGGCTCACCCGGCTGCTGCCGCCGCCCGGCGTGATCAGCGGCGGTGAGGTCATCTACCACCCCGAGAGCGGCGAGCCGTACGACGTCCTGGAGCTGTCCGACCGGGAGCTGCGGGCGTTCCGCTGGGCCGAGACGGCGATCGTGTTCCAGGGCGCGATGAACTCGCTCAACCCGGTGCACAAGATCTCCACCCAGCTCACCGATGTCATCGCGGCGCACGAGCCGAAGCTGTCGTCGGCGATGCGCAGGTCCCGGGCCAAGGAGATGCTGCGGCTCGTCGGCATCTCGGCGGACCGGGTGGACGCCTACCCGCACCAGCTCTCCGGCGGCATGCGGCAGCGGGTCATGATCGGCATGGCGTTGGCGCTCGAACCCCAGGTCGTCATCATGGACGAGCCGACGACCGCGCTTGACGTGGTCATGCAACGCCAGATCCTCGGGGAGCTGATCGACCTTCGGGAGCGGCTCGGCTTCGCGGTGCTGTTCATCACCCACGACCTGTCGCTGCTGGTGGAGTTCGCCGACCGCATCGCCATCATGTACGGCGGGCGGATCGTGGAGGAGGCGCCGGCGGCGCAGCTTTACCGGGATTCGCTGCACCCGTACAGCGACGGTCTGCTGCGCTCCTTCCCGGCGCTGCGCGGACCTCGGCGGGACCTGTCCGGCATTCCCGGGTCGCCGCCCGACCTGCGCGCGATGCCGTCCGGCTGTTCCTTCCATCCGCGCTGCCCGTATGCGTTCGGCCGGTGCACGGAGGAGATTCCGGTGCTGGCCAGCCCCGTCGACACCGGCGCCAACGGCCGCACAGTGGCGTGCTGGCTGCACCCGGGGCCGGGCGCCGGCGGCTGACCACCCGCGCCTGGCCGCCGGCGCCTGACCACACGCGTTGCGGTTGACCGGGGGAACCCGTCACAGGTTTAATGTCCTGGATAGTTTAAGTAGTGAAATTTGCTGACCCGCAACCGCCGACCCGTTGAGGAGAGACGTGACGACAACGACCGATACGCTCGGCGGCGCCCCGACGACCAGCGACCAGCCGGACCCGATCGCCACCCTGCCGGCATCGTTTCGCTGGGGGGTGGCGACGTCGGCGTACCAGATCGAAGGCGCGGTCGACGAGGACGGCCGCACCCCTTCGATCTGGGACACCTACTGCCGCGTTCCGGGAGCGGTCGCCAACGGCGACCGCGGTGACGTCGCCTGCGACCACTACCACCGCATGCCCGAGGACGTCGCGCTCATCCGGGATCTCGGATGAGTCGCCGACTACACCATGCTGGTCTTCGGTGCGTTGGGCGACCGGGTGGACACCTGGACCACGCTCAACGAGCCGTGGTGCTCGGCGATGCTCGGCTACGTGTACGGCCGGCAGGCCCCGGGCCGCCGGGACTTCCCCGCGGGCATCTCGGCAGTGCACCACCTGCTGCTCGGGCACGGGCTGGCGACCCAGCGGATGCGGGCAGCGGCGACCCGCCCCGTCGACCTCGGCATCACCCTCAACCTGGGCACGGCGGAGCCGGCCAGCGACTCCGACGCCGACCGCGACGCCGCCCGCCGGGCCGACGGGCTCGGCACGCGCATCTACCTGGACCCGCTCGTGTACGGTCGCTACCCCGCGGACGTCGTCACCGACCTCGAGGCGCTCGGGGCTCGGCTGCCCGTCCTGGACGGCGACCTGGCGACCATCTCGGCTCCGATCGACGTGCTCGGCGTCAACTTCTACTCCGGCTCGGTGTTTTCGGGCCTCGACGAGCAAGGGCGTAGCACGGACGCGGACGGCAACCCGGTGCAGCGCCATGTGCCCCGCGGCCGCCCGGTGACGGCGATGGATTGGGAGATCGTCCCCGAGTGCCTGACCGACCTGCTGGTGCGGCTCGGTCGTGACTATCCGGGACTGCCCATGGTGATCACCGAGAACGGCGCGGCCTTCGACGACGAACCCGACGAAAACGGCTTCGTCCGCGACGACGATCGCACCGCCTTCCTCGCCTCCCACATCGCGGCGGTAGCTGCCGCGCGGGACGCGGGCGCCGACGTGCGGGGCTATTTCGCGTGGTCGCTGATGGACAACTTCGAGTGGTCCTACGGCTATGACAAGCGGTTCGGGATCGTCCGCCTCGACTACGACACGCAGGCCCGCATCCCGAAGCAGAGCGCTCTGTGGTACCGGGACACGATCCGGCGGGTTCGCGGCCGGAAACCGTGAGCGGCCACAACGCGTCGACCACTTTATTCACAGGTTAAATTGACTTCCGTACAAGCAGGGGAATAGCCTCCGATCTATCTTTAAAGGTTGTGGACTGATGTCCGGGCGCCGCCGCTCCCGCCCGCATCAGACCACCTCTCATGATCGGATGACCCTGATGCTCCGACAGCGTTTCTTCCTCAACCGTCGCATTCTCGGCATCGCCGTGGTCGCCGTGGTCGCCGGCGTCTCGTTCCTGAGCAGCTCCACGATCCCGCACGCCTCCGCCGCGACCGGCCCGCTGGTCTGGTCGGACGAGTTCAACGGTCCGGCCGGCAGCGCCCCGGACACCGGCAAGTGGGGTCGCGACCTCGGCGGTGGCGGGTTCGGCAACAACGAACTGGAGTACTACACGAACGGCGCGGCCAACGCCGCGATGGACGGCCAGGGCAACCTGGTCATCACCACCCGCAAGGAGAACCCGGCCGGATACCAGTGCTGGTACGGCTCGTGCCAGTACACGTCGGCGCGGCTCAACACGGCGGGCAGGTTCACCCAGCAGTACGGGCACATCGAGGCCCGCATCAAGATGCCGCGCGGACAGGGCATCTGGCCGGCGTTCTGGGCCCTCGGCGACAACATCGGATCGGTCGGCTGGCCCGCCAGCGGCGAGATCGACATCATGGAGAGCGCCGGCCGCACGCCGAGCACCAACTACGGCAGCCTGCACGGCCCCGGCTACTCCGGCGGCAACCCGCTCAGCGGCTCGTACACGCTGCCCGGCGGCCAGAAGTTCGCCGACGACTTCCACACCTTCGCGGTCGACTGGTCGCCGAACGTGGTCACCTGGTCGGTCGACGGCAACCAGTACTCCCGCCACACCAGCGCCGACACCAACGGCAACCCATGGGTGTACAACCATGCGTTCTTCCTGATCCTCAACGTCGCCGTCGGCGGCACCTTCCCGGGCAACCCGGACGGCAGCTCGACCTATCCGCAGCGGATGCTCGTCGACTACGTGCGGGTGTATGCACCGGACAGCGGCGGTGGCGGTGGCGGTGGCGGCACGATCACCGGGTACGGCGGCAAGTGCGTCGACGTCGCGGGCGCCAACAGCGCCAACGGTACCCAGGTGCAGCTCTACACCTGCAACGGCACCAACGCGCAGAAGTGGACGCAGACGGCCGGCACGCTGCGGGCGCTCGGCAAGTGCCTGGACGTGTCCGGTGCCGGCACCGCCAACGGCACCCGGGTCCAGCTCTATGACTGCAACGGTACGAACGCTCAACGGTGGACGGTCGGCACCGACGGCACCCTCCGGGCCATGGGCAAGTGTCTCGACGCCACCGGGGTGAGCTCCGCCGACGGCACGCCGCTGCAGATCTGGGACTGCACCGGGGGCGCCAACCAGAAATGGTCCATCAAAGCCTGACCGCCAGGACGTCGCCCGATTGGAGAACCGATGCGAAAAACGAGTGCCGGCTGGGCCGTCGCCGTCGTCGTCGCTGTGGGTCTGGTCCAGCCCGCCGCGATAGCGGGCGTTGCCGAGCCCACCATGATCACTGTCGACACCGCCCACCCGTCCGGTCGGTTGCCCGCCGACTTCGTCGGTCTGTCCTTTGAGATGCGCGAACTGGGCATCGGCAATCTCGATCCGGCCAAGGGAAACATGGCGCCGCTGCTGCGGACGCTGGGTCGCAGCAACGTCCGGATCTCGGGCAACACGCTCGACCGGGACACGTTGTGGGTACCGAAGGGTCAGCAGCCGCCGAACCCGCTGCCGGAGTGGGTGAAGGACGTGGTGACACCGGCCGACATCCAGCGGCTGAACCGGTTTCTGCACGCGACCGGCTGGAAGAGCGAGGTCGGTGTGAACCTGGGCCGCTGGGACCCGGCGCTCGCCGCCGACCAGGCTAAGGCCATGTCGTCCATCCTCGGCGACCGGCTGGTCGCTGTGGAGTGCGGCAACGAGCCGGACCAGTGGGTCGGCAAGGGATTCCGGCCGGCCGGGTACGCGTACGCCGACTACCGCAAGGACTGGGAGGCGTGCGCCGCTGCTGTCGGACGCCACCGGATCGCCGGCCCCGACACGGCCTCACCCACGTCGTCGTGGGCGTCGTCGCTTGCGGCCGACGGGCGGGCCAACGGCTTGTCCATGGTGATGGTGCACCAGTACACAATGGACCCGACGGGTACCGTGGTGAGGCTTCTGTCGCCGGCCACCAACACGGCGCAGAAGAACGCGGCAACGCCGGTGCTCGCGGCGGCCAGGGCGCAGGGCCTGCCGATGCGTATCGACGAGACCAACTCCGCGTACGGCGGCGGCATCGACGGGGTCAGCAACAGGCACGCGTCCGCCCTGTGGGCACTGGACTACAGCCTGCAGATGGCGCGGCTCGGCCTGGCCGGCATCAACTTCCACGGTGGCCTGGGCGTGTGCAACCAGCCGATCTGGAACGGCAAGTGGCAGCTGTACACGCCGATGTGCGCCGCCGACACCGCCGACGAGGCGGCGCAGGTGTACAAGGCGATGCCGATCTACTACGGCATCTGGATGGCCCGGCAGCTGGGTCCGGGCCGGTTCCTCCCGGTCACCGTGTCCGGTGGCCGCAACCTCAACGCGTACGCGGTCCGCGGCGACGACGGCCGCACCCGGATCGCGGTGATCGAGAAGGACGACGCCTCGACCGGACCGGTGCAGCTGAGCCTCAAAGTAGGTGGCCGCGATCGTACGGCGAGCGTGCTGCACCTGAGCGGCAGCAGCCTCACCGCTGTCGACACCGCCGTGCAGGGCGCCACCGTCGACGGTGCCGGTCACCTCAGGCCCGGGCGGGCCGACCAGGCACGGGTACGGAAAGGTGCGGCGCGTCTCACCCTCGCGGGCGGTAGTGCGGTGCTCATCACCCTCTGACCCGGCGCCCGCTGACCGTGCAGCCCCTGGCCGTTGCGTGCAACGGCCAGGGGCTGCGTTCTCGGTGCTAGTGCCGGACGCGAAGGTATGCCTGCGTCAGCAGGGACACCGCCTGGTCGGGACGGCCGACCAGGAGCGCGTGCTCGGCGTCGGAGGTGAGCGCCGCCGTGCGCGGCATGGCCGCCGGCCCGCCGGCCGCCACCGCTTCCTGGGTCAGGTCCCGGACCACCGAGACGACCAGGTCGTCCTGGCGGTAGGTGTCCCGGGACGAGCGGGCGAGAGCCGCGGCCGCGTCCCGGACCGCCGTGGTGACCTGCGTGACGTTGCGAACGGAACCGTCGGCGTTCCAGTAGGCGGCGCGCAGGCCACGGTTGAGCGCCGTGACGGCGGTGGCGATGTCCCGGTCACCCTTGACCTTCTCCAACTGGTCGCGCACCGACTGGAGCCGGCCACGCCCGCTGTCCGTGCGCAGACCCCATCCGTACGCGTACAGCGGGTCGTAGGTCGCGTCACCGACGTTGATCGGCAACTGGCTCTCGGCCTTGGCCCAGGTCACCGGCAGCCGGCCGGTGAACGGCTTGACGCCGAACAGGACGTCGGCGACGCCGGCGCCCTCGGTCCCCGGCAGCCACGACGCGATGACGCCGGCCGCGTTCGGGACCACGCCGGTGATGTCGAGCGGGCGACCCGACACGGTCATCACCACGCACTTCATCGCCTGGCACACGGCGTCCACGGCGGCCCTGTCGGCGACCGACAACTGGAGCGTGTGGCCGTTGCCGACGTCGCCGACGCCCTCCGCGTACGGCTTCTCACCGACGATCACCACACCGACGTCGTACCCCTTGGTCGGAGCGGACGCGTCCTTGCTGTAGGTGATCTTTGCGTTCGGAGCGACCTGCTTCATGCCGGCGAGGATCGTCGTCCCGACGTTGCCGCCGCCGGACGAGCCCTGCCAGGTAAGGGTCCAGCCGCCGGTCTGGTTGCCCAGGTCGTCGGCGTTCGACCCGGCCACGTACACCTTCGCCGTCTTCGACAGCGGGAGCACCTTCCGGTCGTTCTTCAGTAGCACCTGCGACTCGGCGGCGGCCTGGCGCGCCACCGTGCGGTGGGCCGCGTTGCCGATCTCCGCGAGGTGGGTGCGGTCGGCGTACGGGTGCTCGAAGAGTCCGAGCGCGAACTTCTGGGTGAGAATGCGCGCCACCGCGTCGTCGACGCGGGCCACGCTGACGTCACCGCTGCCGACGAGTTGCGTCAGGTAGGTGGTGAAGTCCTTGATGTTGTAGGGCACCATCACCATGTCGATGCCGGCGTTGACCCCTACCTTGATGTCGGTCTTGTAGTCGGGGCCCAGCTTGTCCAGGCCCTGCCAGTCACTGATGACGAAGCCCCGGAAGCCCAGCTGTCCTTTGAGGACTCCGGTGATCTGGTCGCCGCGCGCGTGCATCTTGATCGGCGCGGCGTCCTTGCCCAGGATCTGCAGGCTCGAGTACGACGGCATCACGGTGGCGACGCCCTTGTCGACCGCGGTGCGGTATGGCTCCAGGTACAGCGCGTCCACCTGCTGCTGCGTGGCGTATGTGATGCCCTGGTCGGTCGTGTACGTGCCCGCCGTGGACGAGCCGTACCGCGTGCCGCCGTCACCGAGGAAGTGCTTGGCGGTGGCCGCTACGGCCGTGTTGCTTGCGAGTTTGCCGTCGTTCTGGAGGCCGTCGATGATGGTGGCCATCTGGTCGACCAGGGCCGGGTCCTCGCCGAACGACTCGTACGACCGGCCCCAGCGCTCGTCACGCGTGACGCACAGGCACGGGGAGAACGCCCACGGCACACCGGTCGCGCGGGTCTCGGTCGCGGTGATCCGACCGTCCTCTTTGACCAGTGCCGGATCGCGGGTCGCGCCCATGCCGATGTTGTGCGGGAACACGGTCGCGCCATGCAGGTTGTTGTGGCCGTGCACGGAGTCGACGCCGTAGATCAGCGGGACCTGCAGCGGCGTGGCCCGGGCGTGGGTCTGGAAATTGTCGATCATGTCGGCCCATGTCGCCGGTGTGTTGGATGCGGGTACCGAACCGCCGCCGGACAGCAGCGAGCCCAGCCGGTACGTGATGATGTCACCGCCGTTGCCCACCGCGGCGCGCTCGGCCTGGGTCATCTGACCGACCTTGTCCGCCAGGGTCATCCGGGACATCAGATCGGCGACCCGCCGCCCGATGGGCAGCGTGCGGTCGAGGTACGGCAGTCCGTGGGCGTTGATGACCATGGTGGCCGTCGCGCCGGTCAGCGATGCGCCGGTCGCGGTCAGGGTGACCGGAATCGTTCTGGCGACCGAGGCGGGCCTGTCGGCGAGCGTCTTGATGGTGATGGTCCGCGTCGTGCCGGACGCCGTACCCGTGGCGAAGGTCAGGTCGCCGTCGCTCGCGGTGTAGTCGGTGCCGGCGACCGCCGTCCCGCCGCCCACGGTGTAGTGGACGGTCACGTCCGAGGCGATCGGCCCGCCGCCGGGCTGGGAGACGGTAACGCCGACGTCCACCGTGCCGCCCGGATCGGTCAGGTAGGCGTCGGTGGCGACGCCGACCCGCGGCACCGCCGCGCCGTAGACCACGACGTCGTCGATCTGCATGTCACCGGTGCTGCCGCCGGGGATGTTGACGGCGTACCCCCACATCTGGGTCAGCGTGAGCGTGCCGTCCGTCGGAGCGCCGGACGGCTGGTAGTCGGTGCGCTTGACGAAGTCGCCGAATGCCACCTTGACCTGTTGCCACCCCGCGGTATCGGTGAAGAACGACTGCCACAGCTCCGAGTGCTCGCCGTCGGCGCCGCCGTCCTTGACCTCGAACTCGATCCGCTTGCCGGAGCCGGAACCCTTGACCCAGAAGCTGAAACCGCCGTACCCGCTCCAGTCCTGCGGTGTGCTCAGGTTGTGGCTGAAGCCGCCCCATGCGCCGATGGTGTACGCGACGTCGAGCGCGTGGTTGTCGGCGCCGGCTCCGGGGCGGTCGGGCGCCGCGATCTGGGTCAGCGTCGGTTTACTCGCCGCGTCGGCGCCGAACGGGAAGATGCCCGGGCTCTCCGTGGTGATCGGCAGCGTGCCCTCGAAGTCGGCGACCGTGGGGAGGCCGGCCGCGCCGAACGCGGGTAAGGCGGAGGTCAGTGTCGCGACGAGTATGACTGCCGCGAGGGCCGCGACGGTACGCCTGGTGGTCGGTGGTCGGGGTGTGTACATAGAGCACCCTTCCGGCTCGATGAGGCCGTCGCGGGGTTCCGCGACGTGGGGGAGAGGAGCGTCGGACTTTCAGCGGCTCGGCTCGGCGTCGGCGCTCTGAAGACACTGTCCGATCCGGCCCGCACATATTTCGATGCTTAAATCAACTGCCAGTGTGTAAGTTAGGCGGGCTGGGAACGGCCGTCAATGGCGCCGGGCGGGGAGTCATGCATTCGCAGGCGGCTATGGGCCGTTGGGTGTCGATGTGGCCCCGTATGAGAGCGCAACGGCTCCGTGATGGCGGCCCGGCAGCCTCGACACCGGGTGGCACCCGCCGGGGCTAATGATCATTTCGGGACCTTGAAACGTGAGGTTCATTGTCGAGCCGTCGAGGCGAGTGTTACGGGCGAACTATTCATCATCCGTTGAATAAAGGGCGGTAGGGATGACCGAGCGCACGACCTGTGTGGTCATCGGGGGCGGACCGGCCGGAATGGTGCTCGGGCTGTTGCTGGCTCGGGCGGGCGTCGAGGTGAGCGTGCTGGAGAAGCACGGCGACTTCCTGCGGGACTTCCGCGGCGACACCGTGCATCCGTCGACCCTGCAACTGCTTGACGAGTTGGGCCTCGGTGAGCGGTTCGCCAAGCTGCCGCAGAGCCGGCTGGACGAGGTCGCCTTCCCGGTCGACGTGGACCGCAGCGTGGTCGTCGCCGACTTTCGCCGGCTGAAGGTGCGGTGTCCGTACATCGCGATGGTGCCGCAGTGGGATCTGCTCAACCTGCTCGCCGACGCCGGGCAGGAGGAACCGACCTTCACCCTGCGGATGCGGACCGAGGTGACCGAGCTGATCCGCGAGGAAGGGAACCGATCCGCAGCTGCGCGTGCGGGGGATCGAGCGGTTCCGGCAGGACATCGCGGAGCTCATCCCGTCGTTGGCGGACCGGGTCGACGCACTGAAGTCGATGGACGACGTCAAGCACCTCGACGTGCGGCTGAACCGGCTCAACCGCTGGCACGTCGACGGCCTGCTGTGCATCGGCGACGCCGCGCACGCGATGTCGCCGGTGGGCGGTGTCGGCATCAACCTTGCCGTGCAGGACGCCGTGGCCGCCGCGACCCTGCTGGCCGAGCCGCTGCGCCGCGGTGCGGTGACCCTGGCGAACCTGGCGAGGGTCCGGGTCCGCAGGCTCCTTCCGACCATCCTCGTCCAGGCTCTGCAACGACTCATGCACCGCGGCCTGGTAGCGCCGATCGTCGAGGGACGGCGGATGGGCCCGCCCAAGCCCGTCCTGGCCCCTCCTGCGGCACGTTCCGCGAGCGTCGTTCATACCGGCCTACCTCATCGGCGTGGGGCTGCGGCCCGAGCACGCGCCGGCGTTCGCCAAGGCAACCCGCACAGGATTAACGGCTCCCGCGGGCGGGGCTGTAACAGCTTCGTCAGCCTCGGGTGAGTGCCTGGCGGCTGCGCTGGAGGAAGTCACGCTCGGTCGCGTTCTCGGTCCGGGCGATCGCCGCCTCGTACGCCAGCACCGCCTCGGCGTTGCGTCCCAGGCGCCGCAGCAGGTCGGCGCGGATGGCGTGGAACACGTGGTAGCCACCGAGGTCGAGGCCGTCGACGAGGGTGAGCGCCGCGTCCGGTCCCTCGACCTCGGCCACCGCGACCGCGCGGTGCAACGCCACGACCGGGCTCGGGGCGAGCGCCAGGAGCTGGTCGTACAACTGCAGGATCTGCCACCAGTCGGTGACGGCCGCGGCCGGCGCGTCGCTGTGGACGGCATTGATCGCCGCCTGGATCTGATACGGGCCGGGCTGGTTGCGCCGCAGACACTGCCGGACGATGGCCTGGCCTTCGGCGACGAGGCCCCGGTCCCAGCGGCTGCGATCCTGGTCGGCCAGCAGCACGAGGTCGCCGTCCGGGGTAGTGCGGGTGGCCCGACGCGACTCGACAAGCAGCATGAGTGCGAGCAGCCCCATGACCTCCGGTTCGTCGGGCATGAGCTCGGCCAGGAGCCGTCCCAGCCGGATGGCCTCTGTGCAAAGCTCCTCGCGGACGAGCCGGTCGCCCGAGCTCGCCGTGTACCCCTCGTTGAAGATGAGGTAGACGACAGCCAGCACGGCCCGAAGGCGGTCTGGCAGGTCGGCCTCCTTCGGCACCCGGTACGGGATCCGCGCGTCACGGATCTTTCCCTTGGCCCGGACCAGCCGCTGGGCCATGGTCGGCTCGGGCACCAGGAAGGCGCGCGCGATCTCCACGGTGGTGAGCCCTCCCAGAAGCCGGAGGGTCAGCGCGACCTGGGCGGCGGGGGCGAGCGCGGGGTGGCAGCAGGTGAAGATCAGACGTAGCCGGTCGTCGCGCACGGGGCCCTCCTCTGCCGGTTCGTCGCGGGCGTGCAGAAGAGCGGCCTGGGTATGCCGGTCGTTGCGGGACGCCTCGCGGCGGAGGCGGTCGATCGCCCGGTTGCGGGCGGTGGTGATGATCCATGCCGCCGGACTCGGGGGCGGCCCGCTTGACGGCCACCGTTGCACCGCCGCGGCGAACGCGTCCTGGACCGCGTCCTCGGCGATGTCGATGTCACCGAAGACGCGGACCAGGACGGCAACCGCGCGACCGTACTCCTCGCGGAACACACGGTCGATCTCCGAAGCGGGGAGGGCCGGCATGCCGGGTATCACTCGTCGGCTTCGCCTTGGAACGGCCGCACCTCGATCGGGAGGAGGCCGATTGCCTGCGCAAGCTTGCGGCCCCATTCGAGTGCCGAGTCGAGGTCGGGTGCCTTGATGATCGTGAACCCGCCGAGGTGTTCCTTGCCCTCGGCGTACGGCCCGTCGGTCATGAGCACGTCGCCCTCCTTGACCCGCACGACGGTCGCCGTGCTCGCGGGGTGCAGACCGCCGGAGAAAACCCACACGCCAGCGGCCTTCATCTCCTGGTGGAGAGCGTCCAGGTCCCGCATGATCGGCTCCAGCATCTCGCGCGGGGGAGGATCTCCGTCGGGCTGATACACGCTGAGCAGGTACTGCTTCATCTGGTGTTCCTCCTTGACGCTGCCCGCCGGCACCCTACCGGCTCCTTACCCTCTACACGAACGGCTTCCGCCCGCATCGACACGGCCACCCATTCCAGGTCGGAGCCCTTCTGGTATCTATAGGGACCGTTGGTTCCTCCGGCGCCGTTGGACTACGTGACCTTCGTGTATGTCAGGGTGAAATCGGGTGTCCAGTCCGAGCCGTCAGGCGATCCCGACAGTGACCCGCATCGCGGGGGGCGACATCCTGCGGCGCGTCACATCGGCCGCACCTGTCCCGTCACGTGAGCATGAGAAGCATCGTACGGGCCACCACCGCCCTGCTCGGCCTGCTCACCCTTGCGGTCGGGGTATGGGCGTTGATCTGGCCGGACTCCTTCAGCGAGTTCGTCAACTTCCCGCCGCACCGGCACTTCCTCCACGATGTCGGCGCCTTCCAGATTGGTATCGGGGTGACCCTGCTGCTCGCGACGATCTGGGGTGACCCGATCATGGTCGCTCTCGCCGGATACGTGGTCGGTGGGGCGGTCCACACGGTGGCGCATGCGGTCGACGCGCATCTGGGCGGCAGCACCGTGCAGACGTGGTCGATCGGGTTGTTGTCGCTGCTGGCCGCGGTGGCGCTGGTGGCCAGGTGGCGGGACTTGGGCTGGGTCGCCGGCCAGGTGCGTGGCGCGTCGGCGTCGGCGCTGGCGCCGTTCACCCGCCAGAAGACGGTCCTGCTGACGACATTCCGGCGCGACGGCACACCGGTGGCCGCACCGGTGAGCATCGCCGTTGATGGCGAGCGGGCGTACGTGCGCAGCTTCGAGCGGGCCTGGAAGACCCGGCGCATCCGCAACAACCCCGCGGTCACCGTCGCGCCGTCGACC
>WNFX01003606.1_pt1 | contig 26194 bp, 19 predicted proteins | sample 5400111 | NCBI WGS metagenome assembly WNFX01 (sample SAMN13153363, study PRJNA577476) | soil metagenome | isolation source: 40 cm soil or saprolite under grassland replicate 1 | place: USA:California | collected 2016-06-15
CAATGCGCAGCCCCTCAAAGCGGCTCCCAGCGTCAAACTATTGGACGGCCTCACCTGCGCCAAGGAGGGACGACGTCGGCGGGCGACCGACCCGATTTTCCCGCATTCGCGGCGTCCCGAGGGACCGAGAAACTATTGGACCGATGTCGAGAAGGGCGGTCACTTCGCGGCACGGGAACAGCCGGAACTCTTCACTATTGGACCGATGTCGAGAAGGGCGGTCACTTCGCGGCACGGGAACAGCCGGAACTCTTCACTGCCGAGGTCCAAGCGGCGTTCAGATCACGTGCGCGCCATCTTCCCACGCCACACGCGGCAACATCGATGTCGCGATCAACCTGCTCTAAGCCGGACCTGTCACGGATATAGCCTGCTCGTGTTTATCGGGCAGGCCATATCCCAATTGGAGAGAGATAGGCATGGACATCGATGCCAATGGTCAAGGTGTCGTCAGGGAACAGCGCCAACGACGCTGAAGCGCCGCGTGACCCCCGGTCTTTCAGCACCATCAGGTCGAAGATCATAGCTTTCGTCGCAGAATTGGTGCCGCATCTCACCCAGGTTCGCCATAGAGGAAGGACAACAGCACGAAGCGCCGGCCCGCGGTCACATCGAGCACCTCGTGCAGATGGGCACAGGAGAAGACGAGCGCCGTGCCGGCGTCGGGCCGGTAGAGCTGGTTGCCGTACTCCGGGAAGCACAGCTGTCCCCCGTCGTAGTCGTCGTTGAGGTTCAGCGTGAGCGCGAACACCCGGTGCGCCGTAGACGGCGTCAGGTTGTCACGGTGCGGCCGGAAGAAGCCGCCGGTAGCGGCGTCGTAGCAGGCGATCTTGAACCCTTCGAAGCGGGTCGCCCGGAACGCGAACGCCTTGCGGACCTCAGGCAACACCCGGCGGCCGACCACCGAGGTCAACTCCCGCAGCAGGTCACGGTCGTCGACGGTGTGATCGCGACGCCGCTTGACGCTCGCGTCGACGACATCGCCGCCGGCCCGTGCCACGCCCGTGTCGGTGCCGCCGTCACGCTCCCACACCCGCATCAGCCGGTCCCGGTACGCCGCATCGAGGGCACGGGGCAGCAAGAGCACCGGAGCCTGCGCCACCACCTGCACCGTCCGATCGCGGTGCACCGCGGCGTCGAGCAGCTCGACGACCCGGCCCGCCAGGCCGTCTCCGACAACGACGCCGAACACGCGCAGATTCGGGTCAAGCACGACCGCGGTCAGTTCTCCGGCCGCCACCCCGTAGGCCTCGGCGACCGCGCCGTCGCGGTCGGACCACGTCGGCATGCCCGTACCGCCCGCCGGCTCTTTCGACGTGACACAGCACAGTGCCACGTCGTCACGGGCCGCCAGCCGGCCGGTGAGATCGACCAACCGCGGATCATCACCGTCGCCGTCGAAGACCACCGCAGTGGGGCGGCCACCCGCGTGCGCGTAGAACCGCGCAGGCACGCCGGACCGGCCGCTCAGAACAAAGTCGGCGGCACGCTCTCCGACACCGAGTCGCCCGCGACCGCCCACCCGCACCTCACCACCTTAGATCCGGGAATCCTACGCCGAGCGCCTACCGGACCGGTCCACTCGGTTCACGAACCGATCGTCAAGCTGACGAGCATCGTCCGCAACGGCCGGGTGCGAGCCGTGCGGCCATCTAGGCCCAGCCCGGCACAGCCCGGCTGGTCGGGGTGAGCCAGACGGTGATCGGCCTTGCCGGATCCACCGAGCCGCTGGCGGTCAGCGCCTACGACGGGGACGCCCCCTGGGTCGGCTACCCGCTGATCTCCGGGCGCTGGTACCACGGCCCGGACGAGGCCGTGGCCTGATCGCGCCGTCGTCGCGAAAGCTCCCCCGCGATCCTTGCTTCGACGGAGCCCAACCCAAGATCTCGAGCCATATGCCATGTTGATCGACCTTGGGCACCGCGGACGGGCGATGATCGCCGTGACACTTCGTCGGCGCCCACAGTCCCCATATCCCGCGTGCGGCACACCGGTCGGACAAGTCCGGGGCCTGCGTGTAGGGTCATTCGACCATTCATGATCGACGAAGGGCATCCGGCGTGGGCGACGACAACTCTGCGTATCAACTTGGCCACGCCGTCGGCTCAATAGCGGGCGCACTCTGCTGTCTTGCCGTGGTAGCTGGACTGATAGCGCTGATCGTCCAATTGGTACGAAGGAGCTCCAAGCGTGGAGCGGGACGGGCGCCGTCCCCGCCTCATACCCCGTACCCGCCCGAGGATCCTCACCAATAGGCCATTGCTGGCCATTCCGGATGGAACTTCAATATAAGGGCCATATCGAGGGCACGGGGCTTGCCCCGCGTACAGCACTAATGGGACGCGCCCGGCGGGGTGTCGTCCGCAGTGCTCGACCCCGCTTCGGGCACGGCAGCGGCCGCACACAGGCCAGCCACACGGGACATTGCAGTAGACCAATTACTTACTGCGAGCTACGTCAGTACGAGCATCAGAGCGCCCGGCTCACAGCCGACAAGGCGCCACGGCCGTCGCCGACTCCAGGCTTACAGCCCGGCCACGGCCCCAAAGGTCAATGACTCACAGTCACCACAACCTGGTCTTGACCTTGTATCGAGCGAAGCTCGATCCGCGCCGACGCCCGAAGCGCCGTACCGGGCCGTTGCCGGTGGCCACCGGGTGGTCGAGAGACCGACGGCTTACGTCGTGACACCTGGTCGGGAGGCCGTTAACACTGGTGTTTGTGGCAGAACCGCATGCCCATGGGCCAGCCCGGACGCTCACCGTCCGTGTCACCGCAAAGATCGTCACCGGCGCGACGGGGGACGCTGTCGCCGCCGCGCAGGGCCGGGCGTTGCGGGCGCCTATCGCCGCGCTGCCCGGACCGGCCAGTCGAACGCGTGCGGAATATCAGAGCGGCGATCCCAACATACGAAGTGAATCGCCTGAAACCGTCCTGCCGTGCGCCGCTGACACATGACATGGCGTCGCTATCTGCGCATCCCGGCGTACCGGCGGTTCGAACCTGCACCCGCGTGACCTGCGGAAACGCGAAAATGCGCGTGAATCGCAATAGCGCTGCGACGCTCCAGGGTGGGACGCCGAGGAGTTGGTCGCCACGGTGGCCCTCTGCCGTGGTCAGCAAGCCACCGCTGTGAAGGTCCTCCGGCAGCATGTTGCCGGCCATCGCGACCAGGACGTTGAGGTCGGGGAAGCGTTGCAGCAGCTGCACGGTGACGTCCTGGATGGCGACCGGGTCGGTGGTGTCGAGGACGACGGACTCGACACCCGGGTTGTCCGCGACGATCTGTGCCAGCCTGTCCTCGCGGCGCCCGGGAAGGACCCCAGTCGCAGGCCGCCCGCCTCGTGGCCAGCCTGCTACGCGACAGCGCAGAGTTCGCGTCGCTGTGGGAGCGCCAGGAGGTCGGGCTGCGCTGGAGCGACGCGAAACGGTTCGTCCACCCAGAGGTCGGGCGCATCGACCTGTTCTGCCAGAACCTGCAGGACCCTGACCAGTCGCAGCCCCTGCTCATCTTCACCGCGACGCCTGGCACCGACAGCTACGAGAAGCTGGCTCTCTTGAACGTCCTCGGCACGGACAGCTTCCCAATCGGCTGACCTCAGGGATGCCCTTCCGCGAACATCTCGCCCACTGCTCGGCGTGCTGCGCGGCCTTGCACGCCACCGACCCTTGAGTGCCCGGTGCTCCTCATGATCGAGGTTGCAACTTGGGATGCCGTCGACTCGACGGGCGCACCGGAATCCACCCGCCGATTTCGGCTTCCGCGACCAGTTCCGGGGCCTGGAAGGCGTCGATGAAACATGCGCAGTGCGCACTTGGCCTTCACCTGCGGCTGAAGGAGCGGGCGGCGACGGTCGAGCGGACCATGATAGGCACGGCGACACCGATCGACGGATGCCGGTGTCACTTGCTGTTTCGGCCGCGTCGTGAAGGTCAGGTGGACGAGTTGTCCTTCAGCGACTCCGAGTCTTCCCCGCGGGTGTGGGTGATCGGTTCCCGGCGGTGCCGTCGGTGAGGATGGTGCCGCGTCCCCCAAGACTGGTGTGCTCGTTGGGCATACGGTCGCCGCCTGCCGGCGGCCGCGAGGGAGGACGTCCATGGCCGCCGAGCCGGAGAGGCGCCACGACCATCCGCCGCTAAAGGTCCGCGTCCGCATCCGGTACGTGTCCGGCAATCAGGGGGCGGCCGGCGCCGCCCAAGGTGCGGCGCTGCGCGCGTTGCTCAACGCGCTCGACAACGTCGGCCATCCCCGGCCGGACCACCCGGCCCGGCGCGCGGCAGATCCCGACCATTGCGGTTCATAACGGCCGCGTCACAGGTCTGTTCCGGTTCACTCCTCGATTCGAACCTTCACCCTGCCGACCTGCACAAACACGGTGCGCTACCGCATGAACACTCCGCTCAGGTGGTCCAAGCTGCGGAAATAGCGACGTAAATGTCGCAACTTGTGCCCCCGGCAGGATTCGAACCTGCGACACACGGTTTTAGGAAGGGCCATGACAGCCCGGTAATCATTGTCTACCAGCGCGTTCGCTGTCGTCAGGCGTGGCTCCACCGGCACCAGAGTCACGAGACAGCACTAGTTCGTGCCACGAACCGAGCCACGCCCGCCGCGCCATGGAGACGTGCCACAAACGTGCTGCCGGACCTTCCCACGCGGGTCGCGTAGCCACCCCAACGCACCACTACTGGGACACGCCGCGTACTGCGGTAGCGCGCTGATAGCAGGACGACAGGGCGATCTGACAACGTCGGCTCGGCCAAGATCTGGACAACCGAAACGGGGGCAACATGAGGAGTACGCGCATGCGCCGCGGCGCGCTGGCCGGCGCCGCGCTGGTGAGCCTGCTGGCGAGCCTGCTCGTCGCGCTGGGCTCACCCGGTGCCGCGACCGCGGCACCCGCGGTGGCGGCGGCCGGCAAGGCGGAGTCAGGCACCACCAGGGTCGTTCCCGCTGCATCACGGAGGGTCACCGTTCAGCACCGCAAGGACGGGTACTGCCTGGACAGCCACAACAACGGCGTCCCCTACACCCGCAGCTGCGTGGGAAGCCAGAACCAGAAATGGTTCATCAACCCCGACAGCGCCGGCAACACCGTTTACCTCAACGGGGCGACCGCAGACTGCCTGGACGCCAACTACAACGGCGACGTCTACACCGGCCCGTGCAACGGCGGCAACTTCCAGAAGTGGTATGCGGGTGGCGGCGACGCGGGCGGCCTTTATCTGCACAACGCCCAGACCAACCAGTGCCTGGACAGCAACAACGGCAGGGTCTACACCACGCGGTGCGGTTTCCCCAACGAGTACCAGAAGTGGAACATCATCTGATGCGCCGTCGTCTCCCGGTGCCGGCCGAACCCGCTGCCGGCGCCGGGAGACCGGTCACGCGGGCTCGGTCTCGGCCGCGGCCGTGACGCCCGCTCCGACTCCCAATGGACAAGGCGACCGAATGACGGTGACGGCCGCCCTCGCCAGCCCTCCAGGTGGGCGCCGACCGCCGATTTTGGAGCTTCGCGACGTGAGCCGATCGTCCGGTGACGGGCTCGACACACGGAGCGAGACTGACCGTCATGGCCGAGCAAGCCCTTCCCCCGCAACCCGAGCAGCCAGGGCCGTCCCACTCGACGGCGTCAGCAGAAACCCCGTGGCGGCTGCCTTGGCTTCGGCCGCAGCACCAGGACGCGATCTAGCCGGTAAACGCTGTGCGAGGCGCGTCATCGTAGACGGGTGATGGGCTATTTGAGGCCGACGACCATTGAGTCTGGTCCGGTGAGTGGTTCGACGTAGCTGTCGCGGAAGCCGACGTCGGTCATCCAGGAGCGGCAGTCGGCGCCGGTGTAGTCGAAGCCCTCGTGGGTTGCCAAGAGCATCTGGACGCTCATCAGCATGGCGAAGGTGTTGGTCCTGTGGTCGTCGTCGATGATTGCGTCGTAGACGATCAGCGCCCCGCCGTCTGGCAATGCGTCGTAGGCGTTGCCGAGCAGGGTGAGCTTCTGCTCGAGGCTCCAGTCGTGCAGGATGTGGCCCATCACGAGCACGTCCGCCGACGGCAGCGGGTCGGTGAAGAAGTCGCCGGGGTAGAAGCGCAGGCGGTCGGTGAGGCCGTGCGTGGCCACGTACTCATCGAAGTCCGGTCGAACGGCGGGCAGGTCGAACCCGCCGCCAGCCAGCTGCGGATGGCGCAGCGCGAGCTGGACCGGCACGCATCCTTCGGCTGCGCCGATGTCGATGACTGTGCGGTAGCGGTGCCAGGGAAACTTCTCCGCGATCGCCAGCGCGGCGCCCATGCTGAGACCGGTCATGGAATGCAGGAACTCCTTGAGGAGGGCCGGGTCCCGGTACTGGGCGAGAAAGTCCTGACCGTCGTTGCCCTCGGCCTGCGGACGACCGGTCCGCAGCGCGGCGGTGAGCGAGTCCCAGTTGCTGGTGTCGGCGGCCATCTCCACCAGCCCACCGACGTAGGTCGGCTTGCCGCGGTCGAGGAACAGGTCGGTGGTCGCGGTGTTGGCGTACAGACCACCGTCCCGCTCGAGCATGCCGAGCGATACCAGCGCGTCGAGCCAGTCGGTGGTGCCCCTCGGCTGCAACCCCAGCTTGGCCCTCAGAGCCTCTCCGGTGAGCGTGCCTTGCGCGAGTGTCGTGAACAGTCCGAGCTCTACCGCGCTGACCAGAGCCTTGGATCCGCAGTAGGACCGCGCCAGTTGCATGATCGCATCGGTTGTCGGTTGCTCGTTGGTCATGGCGTTCTCCTTAGTGCACCCCGGCGCCCGCGTGGGCACCGGGGACGCTCGCGCTTCGTTGAACTGTTCGTGCAAAGTGCTTCCACACGCTGGCCTCGCCAGGCCCTTGGGTGGCTAATCGGTCTCGGATAGACCTCGGGGTCGTTCTTATCCGGGCACGACCTCTCGCCGCCCTTCGGCGGATTCGGCGGCTACGGCGGTGACCGAGCCGATGGCGAGCATCTCGTCACGGGGCGGTCCGACTGGTGGTCGGGGTGTTGCGGCCAGGTGGAGGAAGTGGTTCTCGATGCGACGTTGCAGGTCGGTGTTGTCGTCGAGCACGGCGGTGCTGTCGAGCAGGCCGATGCGGCGGTTGAAGGCCCGGAAGATGTCGGGGTCGATCGTGGCGGCCGCGGCGGCGGCAGACATGCTGAACAGCGCGTAGTCGCCGTCGCGGTGGGCGAAGTCGACCGGCTCGCCGAGCCACAGGCGGCGGCGCTGGGCGTCCAGCGCAGTCGCGAACTCGTATCGCTCCCGCAGCGCCGGAAGCGTCGCCGCCAGGTAGGCCTCGGCGGCGTCACCTGGGTCTTTGTGCTCTGTCAACGCGATGCCAAGCTGCCTGGCGTGGATGAGCGCAAACGCCAAACCGTGGGCGAGGGTGGGGTCGGTGTGGCAGATCGCGTCGCCGACCCGAAACATGCCCACCACTGGCATGCCGTCGTAGGAGGCCAGTGAGTTCCGCAGCCCAGCCATCGGCAGAACGGCGGTGATCGGGTCTACTCCGTCCGGGTCGACCCATTGACGCAGCCCTGGGATTCGGGCGATCGCGGCTTCGAACGCCGCCGCGTCTCTGAAGACCTTCCACTCCCGAATGCCGGGTGGGACGGCGAGCACCGCCGCGAAGGTGCGGTTGTCCCCTGGGAAACTCGCGTAGCCAAAGTAACCCAGGTCGCCGCGGGGGCTGAGGAACCACGGCCCGTCGGGCAGCTCGAACCCAGGGCGCTGCCGGTAGTAGCGGCTGTAATAGGTCACTCCGCAGTTGCTTGTTTGTGCCGGCGGCGTCACGATCCCCGCCTCGGACAGCCACCCAGCAACGGGGGTGCGTCGACCGAGCGCGTCGACCACCAGGTCCGTAAGCATCTCGGACCCGTCGACCAGCAGCCCCGTCACTCGTCCGCCCGCGACACGGAATCCCTGGATCTGGTGCCGCGGCCGAACCTCGACACGGGCCTCGGCATACACGGCTCGGCGCAATGCCCACTCGATGATTGGACGGCGCACGGCGAGGTACTGCAGGTCGGCGTCCTCCGGGGTGGCGGAGCCCGGAAGCTTGCGTCGAAGATCGACTTCGTGGGCGCCGACGTCGAGCAGCGTCGCGTAGACGTCAGCCAACTGCTCGCGAAGCTCAAGCCGGCCGCGTGGAATGAACGCATGCGGCTGCAAGAAGTGCGGAATTCCCTTCCGCTGCCATCCGGGTGCGGCCGGCGCTGGCCCGAGCTCGAATCCGTCGCGCTCGACCACCGTGACGCGAAGTCCATGGCGGGCCAGCACCAGTGCCGCTGAGAGGCCGGCGACACCGCCGCCCATCACCGTCACCGATTTCGCGGTCACCGGTGCGCCTTTCGTGAGATTCCGGGTTCCTTCGGCCTGGTGCGAGTCGTGCTGACCGTCTGGCAAAGACCACCGGGACCGGCAGCGCGGGTCAGCGGGCGGTTAGTTGCAGGTGTTGGGGATGTCCTCGTCGGTGTAGCCGCCGGCGGCGAGGGTGTGTACGTTGTCGGAGACACCTGGGTGTGACTCTGGGTCATGGGCGAGTCCGGAAACGAACTGCCCGAACGGCCACGGCTGGTGTGCCGCGGCGCTGATCGAGGATCCGACGCAGCCGCGCACGGCCGGCTGCCCGGCCCACGCCGCGCTTGCTCCCCAGATCGTGCTGACCGCCAGCGCCAGCGCCACTGCGGTGCAACTCTTCTTGAACATTTCGCCACCTCGCGTCTCGGTGAACTAGTCGGATGCGGCAAGACGCTAGGGCGGCGGGCCGTCGGACACATCGGGGCTAGACCGCGATCAGGGCGGGGGCTATCCCTGGTTCCCTCGGCGACTGGGAAGGGTCACCATGTCCGGTATGGGGACGGCGGTCGCTTCGTTCTCGCTCGACGGTGTGGCCGGGTGGGGGAGCCGTCGCGGCACCGCGGCGCTGGCGAGTGCGATCGCAGCGGCAGGCGGGGTGGCCTGTGCCCTGTCGATGGCGGCGCCCGCGTTGCGTGGGCTGCCGCTGCACCCGCTCGACCAGACGATCCACACTGGCGTCGCCGCCGCCTATATCGGCACGGGTGTCATCGCGCTGCTGCGTCGTCCGGGCAACGCGACCGGCCTGCTGATGGCCGCGGTCGGGTTCTTGTGGCTGGTCAATGACCTGTATTGGTTCAACGCCGCGCTGCCGTTCACGGTCGCCGCGTCCTACGAACTGCTCTACCAGCCCGTCGTCGCACATCTGGCCTTGGCGTTCCCGGCCGGGCGGCTGCCGGGCCGCCTCGAACGCCGCGTGATGGTCTGCGTCTACGTCTGGACGCTGGGTAACAACCTCGTCCGCATGCTGTTCTACGACCCGCATGCCGAAGGGTGCAGCCGATGCCCGGCAAACCTGCTGCTCCTCGACCACGACCCCGGCCTCGGCCAGGCGATCAACGACGCCACGGACTACATCGCGGTGGCCGTCATCGCGGCCGTGGTGGCGCTGATCGTGCGGCACTGGCGGCGGGCGACACGCGCGGCCCGGCGTGTGATGGCGCCGGTGCTGTGGGCCGTGCCGCCGACGGCCGCGTACCTCGTTACGAGGGAGGTCGCCGACCTGGTCACGTTGTCGGCCACCGGGCAGCGGATTGTGTATGAGTTCATGCCGGCCGGGCTTCTCGTGTTGCCGTTCGGCTTCCTGGTCGGGCTGCTGCGTACCCGCCTGGACTACGCGCAGGTCGGCGCCCTGCTGCCGGAGCTGAGCGGACCCGTCGCGCCGGGCCGGGTGCGCGCAGCGCTGGCCGCCACGCTGCACGATCCGCAGCTCGAGCTGCTGTACTGGTCGCCGGTCAGCGAGGGGTACGTCGACATCGACGGGCAGCCACGCGAGCCGGTCGCCGGGCCGGGGCGGGCGGTCGCGCCGATCAGCGGCGAGAGCGGGCCGCTCGCGGTGATGGTGGTCGACGAAATCGCCCTGCAGGAGCCGGCACTGCTGCACGCGGCCGGCGCGATGGCACGACTCGCACTTGAGAACGAACGGCTGCAGGCCGAGGTGCGCAGCCAGCTCGTGCAGCTGCGCTCGACGACGGCCCGGCTCGTGGAGGCCGGGCAGGACGCACGACGCCGGATCGAACGCGACCTCCACGACGGTGCGCAACAGCGGCTGCTCGCGCTGTCGATGACACTGGGACAGGCCCGGGCCCGGGCCGACGGCACCGGCGACCCCGAGATCCGGGCCTTCCTCGACCACGCCGCGGACGATCTGCAGCAGGCGATCACCGAACTGCGCGAGCTGGCCCGCGGCATCCACCCGATGCTGTTGAACCAAGAGGGACTCGGCTCGGCGCTGCGCGCGCTGGCCGAACGGGCCCCGCTGCCCGTGCAGGTGACCGCACCCGCGCACCGCTTCCCGGACACCATCGAGTCGACCGCCTACTTCTTCGCCACCGAAGCGGTGACCAACGCAGCCCGGCACAGCGCCGCCTCGGCCGTGCACATCGACGTCACCGTCCACGGCGACGAACTGATCATAGGGGTCAGCGACAACGGCGTCGGCGGCGTCGACACCGCCTCGTCTGGCGGATCCGGCATGCTCGGCATGCGAGACCGCGTCGTCGCGGTCGGCGGGCGAATGACCGTGTCCAGCCCGACGGGCGGGGGAACGACGGTCGTGGCGAGGCTGCCATGCGGGTGATCCTCGCCGAGGACTCGGTGCTGCTGCGAGAAGGGTTGGCCCGCCTGCTCGGCGACGCCGGCATCGAGGTGATGCAAGCCGTCGGCGACGCCGACACGCTGCTCGCCGTGGTCGACGCGGAACCACCCGACGTGGTCGTCACCGATATCCGGATGCCGCCCACATTCACCAACGAAGGGCTAACCGCAGCCCTGACGATCCGTACCCGCCACCCCCAGGTCGCGGTGCTCGTGCTGTCGCAGTACCTCGAAGCTGCCTACGCCGAACGGCTGCTGCGCCACAGCGCCACCGGCGCGGGCTACCTCCTCAAGGACCGCGTCAACGACGTGCGCGCGCTCTGCGACGCGATCGTCCGAGTTGCCCGCGGCGAATCCGTGGTGGACCCAGAGGTCATCCGCACCCTCGTCGGCCGGCCCCGGCTCGACAATCCGCTCGACCGGCTGACCGAGCGCGAGCGGGAAGTCCTCGCGCTCATGGCCGAGGGCTGGTCCAACCAGGGTATCGGCGACCGCCTGTACCTCTCGCCGAAGACCGTCGAAGGACACGTGGGCAGCATCATGACCAAACTCCAGATCACTGATTCGCGCGAAGAGAACCGCCGCGTACTCGCCGTCGTCCGCTACCTGCGAAGCTGAAGCGTAACGGCGATCTCCTGACCTACCCCACACCGATGCCCACAAGCCGATCCCTTGTCGGACACCTTCGTGGCGTGACAGGTCCGACGGCTGTTCCCGCGTTGAACAGCGCTCCCGCGAGTCCGGTCACGGCGACGGCACGCACCGGACCCGGTGAGCGCACCGGGGCCGGGTGCGATGGACATCGGGCGCGCGCGTTTTCAGGCCGAGGGGTGGGTCGCTGGGGTCAGATACGACAGGACCCGGTGGGTCTCCACCCGGTCCGGCCCGGTCAGCAGGGTGGGGTCCTCGTCGGGCAGCAGTCGTGTGGAGGTGATGGCGGCAGCCACCGCGTGGAGGGCGTCGATCGAGGTGGCCAGGTGCACCACCGTCATCTTGCTTTCGGTGGGGTGCCAGAGCACCAGGACCCGGATCAGGCCCGGGACCCGTTGGAGCGCCGGCCGGATCCGCTCGCGGCCGCCTCGCCGGGCGGCGGCGACGCGGGTCGGACTCAACGGCCCGTCGAAGTAGCCCACGAACGCCGCCTCGGCCCGTTCGCCGGCCGCGGCGCCGGTCACGTCTTCGTCAACCTCGTAGATGTCGTCGCTGACGAGGGTGAACGGCCGAGGTCCCCGTGCCGCCTGGGATCGCTCCGAGGCCAGCTCGGCGTCCTCGCGGGTGTGCCAGAGGGTGACCATCGTGCCGCCCCCGTCGTTGTGTTCGAGCATCGCGAGGCCGGCAAAGCCGGGATGCTCGGAGATCATGTTCACCACCCGCTGCACGAGTTGGTCTTGGTCGTCGGTAACAGGACGCGACGCAATGGTCTGGAGTCGTGCGAACATGCTGCTCACCTCCGGTAGCTGGTACCGAAGATGGTCGGCCTTCGTCGGTGCATCGCACATCCGTGGGTGTACGCAGGTCAGGTACGCAGTCCGGCCCTCAGGGTCCACGCGGCGACCTGTGTTCGGTTGGTCAGACCCAACTTGGTCAGCAGGTTGCGGACATGCGACTCCACGGTCCGCTCGGACACCGCGAGTCGGTCGGCGATCGCCCGGTTGGCCAGACCGTCGGCGAGCAGCAGCGCGACCTGCCGTTCGCGTGCCGTCAAGGACCCGACCGCGTCGGGGCCCACTCCGCTCAGCTCGTGCCCCAGGGCCGTTGCGCCGCCCAGCGTCGGCGCCATGCCAAGCCGACGAGCGGTGCGTGCGGCCAGGCCGGCCAGGGCGAGTGCCCGGTCGCGGTCGCCCGACGCGTCCCGGGCACGCAGCACGCGGGCGTGCGCCAACCGCGCCATCGCCAGCTCGGCCGGCGCGCCGACGTGCCGCTCCATCGCCTCGGCGGCGTCGAGGTGGCGGTCCGCCGCCAGATAGTCGCCTCCCGCGCCGGCGAGGATCCCGAGCGTGCGCGCGAACGCGCCGCGATATCCGTTGCTGGAGGCCAGATAGACCTCCGCGTACGGCAGAAGCAGCCGGTAGCATCGCGCCGCGGTGTCCGGGTCGTCGAAGGCCACCGCCAACTCGCCGGCGATCGCCATGATGGCCGGCCATCGGATGTTCACTGGCAGGGTGTCCAATGTGGGCACCAGCCGCGCGAACAACGCACGCGCGGCATCGGTGTCTCCCGCCGCGAGTTGGTACTCGGCGGCGATCGCCAACACGATCGGTCGCGGATTCGTTTCCGCCGCCGCCGTAAAATCAGGCTCGTCCCCGCCGAACCGGCCCGTCTTTCGCCGGATATCCAAGGTGTAGGCGATGTACTGGCCGTACATCGAGGGGTCCTGGCACCGGTCGGCCACCAGCTTGCCTTCGATCGTGAACCGCTCCGCATCGGCGAACCGGCCCGCGAGCATGGCCCGGGCGGCTTGCCCTCGCAGCAGGTGCCACCGGGCCACCGGCCAACCCAGCCGCTCCACCAAACCAGCCAAGCCCGCGATCTCGGCGTCCGCCTCGGCCACCGCGCCGACATGAAGGCTCGCGTCGATGCGCCACAGGTACGCCCATAGCGGTGCCTCCGGCCGCCCCGGGATGCTGCCGAGCTGACGCAGCCGCGCGCCCAGTTCGAGCCTTTCGTTGCCCGCGTCCGGTCCGCCGGCCAGTTTCTCCCGGGCGTGCATCGCGTCCACCAGCGCCGTGGGATCGCCGCTTCGCTGCGCCATCGCCATCGCGCGCCCGCTCAGCGTGACCGCCGTGGTCAGCGCCTCCGCGTCTGGCGCCTCTTCGGTCGCCTCCGCCAGCGCCAGCGCCTGCTGCGCCAGCACCTTCGCGTGCAGAGCACTGTCCTGCTCGCCGAGCAGCGCCCGCGCCCGATTACACAGCTCGGCGATGACGAGGTTGGGCTGTTCACCGCCGATCCCCCGGACCACCAGCGCGGCCCGCGCCAGCAGGTCGGCGCGGCCCAGCTCGTCGCCGAGATCCGCGGCGGTGACGCAGTGCCGGATCGCCTGGCTCACCTGGACATCGACGTACTCCGCCTCGGCCAGCCCCAGCAGCAGCTCAGCGTGTTCGGCGGCGCTCAGTCCGGCACCGGCCACAAGCTCGACCGCCCGCCGATACCAGTGCGCCGCGTCGGCATAGTCCAGGGACCGCAGCGCCGTGCCCACGGCGGCCCGGCAGGCGAGGACCGCGGCCCGGCAGCTCTCGGCGTCCTGGGCGGCCCGGATCCGATGCCGGGCCACATCACCAGCTCGGCCAGCCAACCCCGATGACGCCTCGATGGCCTCGGCCACCCGGCGGTGCCACCAGATCCGATCGGGTCGCGCCAGCTCGTCGTACCGGGCCTGGCGTACCAAGGCGTGAGCGAAACGCAGCCGGTTGGGCGCGTCCGGCTCATCCACCAACACACCGGCCGCCACCGCCTCGGTGAGCCAACGGGAAACCTGATCGATATCCCGGTCCAGTACCGTGGCCAGCAGCGTCACGTCGAACTCCTCCCCGAGGACGCTGCACGCCCCGAGCAGCCACCGGCAGCCCTCACTGACCAGCTCCAGCCGACCACCCGCCAACGGCCGCAACGGTTCCGGCATCGGCAGCGCCGTTACCGGGGCGGCGAACCGGTCCTCGGCCACCAGCGCCCGCACCAGTTCCCGGACGAAGAGCGGATTACCACCGGTCGTGCGGCTCACGTACTCCAGCCACAACGGGTCCACTCGCCCCACGACGAAAGAACGCACATACTCGTCGATGTCGGTCGCCGTCAGCGGTGGCAACCCCAGCGTCCGCGCGATCGGCAGGCCCGACACCACACCCAGCCGCGACGCGTCCCGTGTGGCGGCGGCGACCAGCAGCCGCGACCCGGGCAACTCGGCGCACACATGGCGCAGCAACTGCATCGTCGCATCGTCGGCCCACTGCAGGTCGTCGAGCGTGATCAGCAGACCGGCCGGAGGCGCGGCGACGACCAGCGCCCGTGCCGTGCGCTCGACCGCGACGAACCGCGCTTGCGCCGCCGGCCCGTCACCGAGGTCGAGCAACGCCGGCGACAGACCAAGGTCATGGCCCTGAGCGAGTACGCGTAGCCACGGCCAGAACGCCGGCGCACCCTCGTCGACCACAGCCCGCCCCGCCAACACCGGCATACCGGCCGCATCAGCCAACTGTGCCAGGCAGGACAGCATCGTGGTCTTGCCGATGCCGGCCTCGCCCGACACCAGAACCACCGCTCCGCCGCCCGTCTTGGCCTCGGCCGTCAGCCGACCTAGCTCGCCAAGTTCACGGCGGCGGCCCACCAGATGCAGACCCATGCACGGCATTGTGCCCTTCCTACCCGGGCCAACCTGGCGCTCGTCGACGACCGACTCATCGAGATAGGGATTTCACAGCCGCGGTCCAGATGGACCGTCGGCCCCATCCGATCCAGCTCAGCTCGTCCGGACGCACTGTCTATGCCGCGAAGCGCGCCGCGTCTTCGGCGTGGCCGCCGGTGCCAAAGTCCACGAGCGACTGCATCGACTCGGGCAAGCCGGCGAAAACCGATCCGGCGCACGAACTCGAAAGCCCTGGTCACGCGCATGCGTAGTGGTTCCCGCCGGCATCGAACCGTCGGCGTTTCCGCAGGTAGACGGTCGTGCAGGGGCGAGGGTTCACCCGCGCGTTCGTGCCCCCGGCAGGATTCGAACCTGCGACACACGGTTTAGGAATAACCAACCAGCGACAGGGTTTCCCAACGGTGCCCAACCAGCAGGGCGCCGACAACGGAGCACACGCGGAGCACACGGGCCGCGCCGCCACCCGCTAGAACACCAGCCGGCACCGGGTACGCCCAGGCGTTCCCAACGACGCCCGACTAGCAATTGCTGACACGCGGAGCACATCGAAGATCAACTCTTCTGAGCAACTTGGGATGACCGTTCCACTATATGGACGCGCCACGCCGCCGCGGTTGATCTGAGGCGGCTGGGCGGGCCGCGATAATCATTGGGTGCTTTCAGACTCTGCCGCGACCGAACCGAGCCTGGTCCAGCGGTACGCCGACCTGCGCGGCCAGGCCGGAGGGATCACCGAGTCGGTACGCGGGATGCGGTTCAACACGCTGCTCGCCGACGTGTTGATCCGCGACGGCATCGACGCCGAGGCCGACCGGCGGGGTCCACACGGCGAGGTCGACGTTTGCCTTCTCCCACGACGGCAGCTGGCACCTGCTGGAGGCGAAGTGGTACGCCGATCCGATCACTGACGAGCCGTTGCGCCGCCTTCGCGACATGCTCACCGAGCGGCGGCCCGGCACCATCGGAATCCTCGGATCCTGGTCAGGCTTCACCGACAGCGCACGGCGTCGCGCCGAGTCGGCCCACGACGTCATCCTGTTCGACCGCCCCCATCTCGAAGCGCTGATCAGTGGCGCCGCGTCCGGGCCGGAACTGATCGCGGCGGCCAACCGGTCCATCTCGGTGTTTGGCCACTCCGAAACGCCGCTGTCCGTGCTGCTGCGCCCGCGCCGCGCCGACGCCGAGCCGCTGTGGCTCGGCCCCCCGGACGGCTTCACCCCGGCCGCTGTGGCCGCACCCGACGGCCTCGACGCCACCATCGTGGCCCACGGCCCGACCATCGCCGGCATCACGGCCCACGGTGACCGACTGCTGGTGACCGTCGTCGACGGGACGATGGATCTCGCCGCCCACCGCCGGAGTACGCCACGCCGGCACCTGGAACTGACCGGCTGCGTCGGCACCCCGCTCGTCACCCCGATTGGCGACCTGTTCGTCGTACGCAACGGGCGGGGTGCTGCGCGCTACTGGTGAGGACCTGGCCGTGGTCGCCGACGGTTGCACCCGTCCGCCGCTACTCGTGCACGGCCACGACGGCATAGGGTCCGCCCAGACGCCGGCCTGCACCGACGTCCTCCGTCCCCACCTGGCGCCGTTCGCTACGGCCGTGGGCAGATTATGACCCGGACCGGCGAGACAGCTGGAGCCGGATCGCACGGTGCTCCGATGGTGCTCGGATGTTCGGCACCTGACGAGTACGGACGGACCTGTCCCAGCACCACAGCCGCCTAGCGGGGGACCGGCCCCGCCGGCTTGCCGGGCGCAGCGCCCGGACCAGCGGAAACGAAAAGTCCTCCGTCTGGACGGAGGACACCGAAAGAGCATGTTCTGGGAGAGTAGCGTCAGCATAGCGAGTTTTGCCCGGGTTCGGCTACGGATCAGAAGGTTGGGGGTTCGAGTCCCTTCGGGCGCGCTTTACTATTGTGGCTCTGAGCTGCGGAAACGCGGTTCAGGGCCTCCTCATTGTCCGGCCTTTGTGGACGGTGGGTGTCCCGTGGGGACCGCGTCGGTGACGCGGTGTGATCGGCCCGGCGTCCGCTTTTCGACTTCCTGACCTGGGCCTTCGCGGCGGGCGTCGGAGCGGCGGGGGTGGGAGCACCTGTTTCGGTCCGCGGTCGGGGCGGTTCGTGCGGGCCTTGGTTTTGATCTTCTTGCGGGTGCGGCGGGCGGCGGCCAGGACGAGCTGGGCGGTGGCGTCGGCGCAACGGCGCTGGATCCGGGGCAGGACGCTGGTGTAGGTGTCGGCGGTGACCACGATGCTGGAGTGCCCGAGCAGGTCCTGCAGGGTCTTCAAGTCGGCGCCGGCCTCGTGGGCGAGAGACGCAGCGCCGTGCCGCAGATCGTGCAGCCGAACCGGGGGTAGCCCGGCGCGTTGAATGAGTTTGTGGAACCGGGTGGTGGCGTAGTTCGGGTTGATCGGCAGCCCGTCACTGCGCACGAAGATGTAGCCGGAGTCGACCCACCGGCGGCCGTCGGCCAAGGCGTCGCGCTGCTGGTCGAGCTGGCGGCGGCGGTGGGCGCGGAGCACCTGCACGGTGCGCTTGTCCAGGGCGACCGCCCGCCTGCCGGCCGGGGTCTTGGGGTCGCCCTCGACGATCTGGTAACCGGCGGTGGTGCGGGTGCGTTCGATGGTCAGGATCGCCCGGTCGAGGTCGATGTCGGTCCAGCGCAGCCCACACAGCTCGCCGCGGCGCAGCCCGCGCAGCCCGCGCAGCCCAGCGAGCCACCAGAACGCGTACAGCGAGTCGTCGGTGACCGCGCCGAGGAACTCGGCGAGCTGGTCGGCGGTCCAGACCGCCACCGCCGGGTGGGCCCCGGTCTGTTCCCAGGCGGCGACCCGGGCCTCGGTCCATACCTTGGCGTGGGGCTGCTGGTAGCCGCGGATCTCGATGTGCCGGGCCGGGTTGCAGTCCAGGACGCCTTTCTTGACGGCGAGGTTGAGCGCGGCACGCAGCGTGGTGCGCAGGTGCTGCATCGCCGAAGCCGACTGGGGGCGGCCTTTGCTGTTGGTGTTCGCCGCGATCCGGGCGAACACGGTGCGCAGCAGGCCGGCGTCGAGGTCGGCGAGCCGGTAGGGGCCGAGGTGCGGGATCAGGACGGTCTCGACGTCGCGGGTGTAGTGGAACCGGGTGGTCGGCCGGATGCTGGTGTGGGTGTCGAGCCAGTGCCGCAGCCACCGTTCGACGGTCCAGCCTTCGGCGGTGCGGTCCGCGGCGGTGCCGGACAGCCACGCGTCGCCGGCCCGGCGAGCGGCCGCCTGCGACGGGTAACCGCCGCGGCGGGCCCGTTCCCGGCGGCCGAGCAGGTTGGTGGCCGAGCAGCGGAAATACCAGGAGCCGTGCCCCCGCTCGGGTAGCCGAGGGCACGACTGCTCGAGCCGCCGCCGCTCGTTGTCGCGGCATCCACACCGTTTGAAGATCACACCGTTGGTCATCGCTCTCACCCGCCGTGTCGCTTCTGTCGTGTTTCCAAGGTGTGCTCGACGTCCGAGGCGCGCCGTCACTCATCCAGGTGAGTGCAGGCAATTGGGCGCGATACGGGGGCCACCGGCGGTAGAGACGGCGTTGGTCGAGAAGGGGTGCGGAGACAGTGTTCGAGTTCGCCGCGGATCGGGCGAACGCGGGCCGGTGGTGTCGTCGCGCTGTTACCGGATGGGGTATGTCCTCAGGCGGGCGGCTCTGGTGCCCGTACGGTGCGTTTGTCTAGCATCCCAGGCAGTAGGGGCGGGTGCCTCGGCGCTGGCGGTCGGCATGGCAGAAGCGGGATGGGCGTGGATGACGGAGAGTCAGACATCGAAGCGGATCTCCGGTGCCGCGTACAACGCTCTACGGTCCGCCATCGCATATGTGTTCTGGTACAAGCCGACGCTGGAGAAGTATCTGCGCGCGAGTCTGCGGGAGCATCCGGAGCTGCTCGGTGGGGTCAACTTCGGGCTCTCCAAGCGGGAGATCGCCGACGAGGTGGTCGACCGTCTGATCGCCGGGGAGCGGGTTTATCAGCATGCAACGGTGCAGCTGATGGTGGAGCTGGCCAATATGCAGCGTTTCCCGGAGCTGGAGCAGCACGAGGACTCGGAGAAGTGGCTGCCGAAGGCGCAGGCGGCAGTCGCTGACCTCAAGGCGTACACGGCGGCGTACGAGGACCTGATCTCCGAACGGGAACGCCTGGAAGCCGAGCGGGCGGCCTACACCCAGCAGGTCGAGCTCCAGCGGCGCTTCGCCGAGGAGCTCGATGAACTGCGGCGGCGGTTCCTGGAGATGCACGCCATGGCCGACGTGCACGAGCGCGGCCGGCAGTTCGAGAACTTCTTGAACTCGTTGTTCGCCTTGTTCGACCTGTCACCACGGCTGGCGTACTCGCTGGAGAACGAGCAGATCGACGGGTCCATCAGCTTCGACACCGACGACTACATCATCGAGGCGAAGTGGACGAAGGAGCCGGTCAGCCGAGAACAGGCCGATGCCTTCGCCAAGAAGGTCGAACGGAAGGGCAAGAACGCGCTTGGCTTGATCGTCAGCGTCAACGACGTGAGCGAGCCGGCGCGCCGCACGTATGCCGAGAGCACCTGCTTCATGACCCTGAGCGGCACCGACCTGTTCGGCGTCCTCGAGGGCCGCATCGCGCTGGACGAGGCCCTTCGGCGTAAGAAGCGGCACGCCAATGACACTGGCAGCTGCTACCGCCCGATCAGCGACATGTTCTGACATCGAACTTCTGAAGGCCCAAACTTGCTGATCAGAGCGGCGGCGCCGCTTCGCCTGCGGCCCGCAGGTGCATCCAGCGGGTGGGGCACGGCGACCTGCTCAGCTGGGCGGACTAGCAGATCCAGGGTTCGCGTGCAAGGGATGCGGCGCCGTGCCGCAGGTCGTGCAAGCGCACCGGCGGCGGGCCACCACGGTCGGTTAGCTTTCGGAACTAGGTGGTGGCGTAAGTCGGGTTGATCGGCTGCCGATTCTTGCGGGTGAACACGTATCCAGAGTCGATCCAGGCCATCTTGGCGGCGCGCCGGCGGTCGCGGCGTTCAAGCTGCTGGCGGCAGTGCTCGCGAAGGATCGCAACGGTGTGCCTGTCCAGCGCGACCGCACGGCGCCCCGAAGCGGTCTTCGGATCACTCGACGACCTCGTAGCCGGCGGTGGTGCCGCGTCCTCCGGATTGATCCGCATCCCGCAGACCGGGTCGGTCACTGTCTCAGCCACGTCAATCGTCCCCCTTCTGTGAATTCCCGGGTGGAAGCGGCCTGTGGTGTGGGGCTACCCCGGTATGAGCAGCTGCTCTATCGCGATCGACGGCACGCCTCAACCGGGGGCATGGTGCTGCTGATGGACTCCGATAGCCCACGGGGTCAGTGTCGGCGCGGGTGACGATGAAGGTCAATCCAGCGGCGCCGGGTCTGGCCAACCCGATACCTGCCGGGAATCTGTGACCGGCAGGGCAGCAGTAGCCCAGGTCGACGGTTCGCGGTCGGGGCGACCGACGGTACGGGCAGCTGCGGTCGCCTTCGGTGGGAATCGGGCGGAGCCGTCCCCAGGTGAACCGGCCAAGGGCCGCGTGCATACACGGAGCCCGGGGGTGGGGTACGGTCGCGATTACGGTGTCAAAGGCTCCCGTCCAACCGCCGATGCGATCGAAACCTGGTGCGGAGCAGATGATGCACGCTGCGGCAGCGGAGCGCCCGCAGTTGGGTGGCACCCACTGCGTGTCCCCTAGGGTGGGCGCCGACGCCCGGCCCCCGGCCCGCCCCGCGGCTGCAAGCTCCTGCGCCTTTCTCCGCACCAGCGTCCGCCGGCACCTGGCCGGGCGGGCATCCCGCACACCCGAGGGAGGCAATGGTGCACCATCACGCTGGGCACGGCTCACCGGCGCTGGGCGAGTCGTTTCCTACCGACCCCACCGGGCTGCCCGAAGCCACCCCACCAGCGCTGCTCGACCTGGCCGACGGCGACGTCGTGGATCTTCACGTCGGTGCTGTGGCCAAGCGCCTGCGGGACGCCACGGTGCGGATGCTGGCCTACAACGGCTCGATACCGGGCCCGACCCTGAAGGTTCCGCAACACTCGGAGATCGCCGTCAACGTCACCAACGACGGCGATCTGGACACCACCCTGCACTGGCACGGATTGCGCCTGGAGAACAAGTACGACGGGGTGCCACACGAAACCCAGGCCCCGATCCCGATTGGTGGCAGCTTCACCTACCGCCTTCGCTTCCCAGACCCCGGCCTGTACTGGTACCACCCGCACATCCGCGAGGACTACACCCAGGAAATGGGGCAGTACGGCAATATCCTCGTGGTCCCGGCCGAGCCCGACTACTGGCCGCCGGTCCACCGGGACATCGTGCTGACCCTGGATGACGTGCTCCTCGAAGACGGCAAGATCGCCGCGTTCAGTACCACGGAAACCACGTACGCCGCCATGGGCCGGTACGGCAACCTGCTGCTGATCGGCGGCGACCCGGACCTGAGGTTGACCGCCCGGGCCGGCGAGGTGATCCGGCTGTGGCTGACCAACACCGCGAACAGCCGGGTGTTCAACGTCCGGCTGCCCGGCGCCCGGATGAAGCTGGTCGGCGGGGACAGCGGACGCGTCGAGCAGGCGCAGTTCGTGTCCGAGGTGCTGCTGGCACCCTCCGAGCGGGCCATCATCGACGTCCTGATCGAACAGCCCGGGCAGCTGAGGCTGGAACACCGCACACCGCAGCGCGTCTACCCGCTGGCGTCGATCACGGTGACCAAGGAGCGCATCCCGGCGCCGCTGCAGCACGAGTTCGAGACGCTGCATCGCGCACCGGAACTGCAGGCCGAACGGCAAGGACTCGACGCGTACCTGGCCGCCCCGCCGGACAAGATCCTCGGGATCGTGGCCGAGATGCACGACCCCACCGCCCCCCAGACCAGTGCCGTGACATTCGCCTGCCCGATGCATCCGGAGGTGGTCAGCGAGCAACCCGGCCGCTGCCCCAAGTGCGGCATGAAGCTACTGGCAACCGCCGCGCCGGCAGCGGCGCCAACGGCCTACTCCTGCCCCATGCATCCCGAGGTGGTCAGCGACCAGCCCGGCCGCTGCCCGAAGTGCGGCATGAAGCTTCTCGCGGCCGAACCGGTGACGGCCGAGGCCGGCCACGACCACGCCGCCGTGCAGCATGACGCCCACGGTGACCACGGCGGTCACGCCGAGGCGGGGCCTGAGGCGGGCGGCTCAGACGGCGGTCACCACACCGAAACAGCGGCTGCGGCCGGTCACGGCGACCACGCGGAGACGGCGCCGCAGCCCGGCCACGCCGGGCCTGGCGGCCCGCAGCCGGGCCACGGCCACGGTGCGGGCGGCGGGATCGAGTGGGAAGACGACATGGTGGCGGTCAACCGGCTGACCACCACGGCCAACATGTTCTGGAAGTTCGTCGATCGCAGCGAGGGCGCCGACGGCGCCGCCATCGACTGGCGGTTCCGGGTGGGTGACCGGGTCAAGATCCGGCTGGTGAACGAGATGGATTCCGACCACCCGATGCACCATCCGTTCCACCTGCACGGCGCCGGGCGGTTCCTGGTGCTGGCCCGCGACGGCGTTGTCGAGCCCAATCTGGTCTGGAAGGACACCGTGCTGGTGCGCACCGGGCAGACCGTGGACATCCTGTTCGACGTCACCAATCCCGGCCGGTGGATGGCCCACTGCCACATCGCCGAACACATGCAAAGCGGCATGATGTTCAGCTTCACCGTCGACCCGCAGGACGGAGCGGCCCGATGAACGATCACGACCAGACGGCATCCCCGGACGCGACCAGTGACCGCCCCCTGGACGTCGCGGTCGTCGGGGGTGGCCAGGCCGGTCTGGCCATGGGCTGGCACCTGCGTCGGCTGGGTCTGCGGTTCCTGGTGCTCGACGCCGGCCCCGAGCTGGGGCACGTGTGGCGGGCCCGGTGGGATTCGCTGACGCTGTTCACCCCCGCCCAGTACTCCGGCCTGCCCGGCATGCCGTTTCCCGCCCGCGCCGACACCTACCCGACCAGAGACCCGGTCGCGGACTACCTGCACGCCTACGCGACCGGGTTCGACCTGCCGGTCAATCTCAACGCGCGGGTCACCGAGCTGCGGCGGGTCGCCAACACCTTCGAGATCCGCGCCGGCGACGACATTTACCGGGCCCGGCAGGTGGTGGTCGCCGCCGGACCGTTCCAGGTCCCATCCATCCCGGCAGCGGCGCAGCGGCTGGACCCGTCGGTGACCCAGCTGCACAGTGCCGCCTACCGAAACCCGCAGGCCCTGCCGTCCGGGCCGGTGCTCGTCGTCGGCGGCGGGAACTCCGGCTTCCAGATCGCCGAGGAGTTGGCGGCGACCCGGCGGGTGGACCTGTCGATCGGAGCCCGGTATCCGGTGCTGCCGCAACGGCTGCTCGGCCGGGACCTGTTCTGGTGGCTGACCCGGCTCGGCCTGATGCGGGTGACCGCCACCTCCCGGCTGGGCCGGCGGGTGCAGGCCCGCGGCGAGTTCATCATCGGCACCAGCCGGCGCGGACTGCGCCGGGCCGGTGTCCGCTTCCGGCCGCGCCTGACCGACGCGCAGGGGCGCACCGTGCGGTTCGCCGACGGCAGCAGCCTCGACGTCACCACGGTCATCTGGACCACCGGCTACCGGTCCGACTACTCCTGGATCCGCATTCCGGGCGTGGCCGACGGTGGACGCATCGTCCACCGGCGCGGGCTCACCCCGGTGCCCGGCCTGTACTTCCTCGGCCTGTCCTGGCAACACACCCGCGGCTCGGCCCTGATCGGCTTCGTCGGCCAGGACGCCGCCTACCTCGCCGACCGCATCGCAGCGCACCAGCAGACCCTCGCACCGGCGAGCGCGGCGACCGGCCAGCACCGGTCCACATAGCCGGCACCGGCAGCCCGATCCCGCCCCGGCCACGCCTCAGGCTGGAGGAGGATCACCCCGCGCCCGGGCCGATCCTCCACCACGAAACGGACGCTCCACGTTGATCCCCGCCCCCGCTGGCGGGCATGACCCGCGTCGATCGGCCTGGCGGGGGCCGCGGACGCGGTCTCGTCGAGGTCGGAGCCGTCGCCGCGATCCGGAACGGCTACCTGTAGCTATAGCTGGCCATGATGGTCCGCTACCGAGCGCCGCCATTCCAGAGCGCTCCCGACGCGGTTAGGGTTTCGGTCATGACCAGGCCGCATGATGGTCGCGTCGGTGGCGCAGCTGACCTGGCGGTTACCGCACCCGCCGTGAGCAGCCCGCCCGGCCACGGCACGGCGGGCGTTCCGCTGACCGAGCGGATCCTGTCCCGGCTCCCCGGACCTCGGCTGGCCTGGATGCTCGTCTGGGCGCTGGTGCCCTGGCTGAATCTTGCCGCCGTTGGCGTGTTGGGCGCCGCGGACTGGGCCGGCACCGGAGCACCCCCGGCGGGTGAGCTGCTCAACCGGACGGCGGTCAGCTGCGCCATTCTGCTGTCGCTGTGGGGTGCGGCCCGGCTCACCGACAACCTGCAACGCGTCGGTTCGGCGCTCACCGAGGTGGTCGAGCAGGACGAGAGCGATGTCCGGGCCCTGTTCCGCGGGATGGACAGCACCGTCGCCCCGCTGCTGCTGACCGCGACCGGGGTTCTGGTCCTGCCCCTCGATGAGGCGCTGACCGGAGACCCCCGCGCGGCGCTGATCCAGGGGGCCACCTGGGTGATCGTCGGCATCCCATTGTGGACCGCGATATGGGTTTATCTGACGTTGCAGCTGGGATTCAACCGGCTCGGCCGCGGGCACCTTACCCTGCACGGCTATCGCGGCGATCGCAGTCTGGGGCTGCGGCCGGTCGGCCGGCTGGCGTTCACCGGGTTTTGGATGCTGATCGGCAGCGTCGGCCCGCTGGTGCTGACCAACGCCTCCGACACCCCCGGCGTGATCCTGGGCATCGCCGTGCTCCTGGTGGGGCTGGGTCTGTTCTTCCTGTCGCTGCGCCGGCTGAACCGCCAGATGGTCGTGGTGAAACAGCGGGAGCTGGACCTGGCCCGGGACCTCTACATGCAAGCGTACGACAAGGTTCGCGACCAGCCCACGCTGGAGGTGTTGCAGGGCCAGGTGAGCCTGCTCAACGCGGCCGAGGCCCTGGAGAAGCGGGCCGAACGCATCCAGGAGTGGCCCTTCGATGAGGCCACCTTCGCCCGGGTGATCACCATCGCCTCCAGCGCCGCCGCGACCATCATCGCCCGCATGCTGCTGGACCCTGTCGGCCTGTAAGCGGGCCCGGGGTTGAGCTTCGACCTCGATCGAATGCCACCTGCCGGTGCACGGCGTCGGTGTTGTTTGGCCATTGTCAGCTCGCTGGCCGCGCCGCCGGTCTGCAGGTGACAATCTTGGCCGCGCTGGGCGAGCCTAGGGGTGTGCGGCAGGAAGGAAGGGGCACGAGCATGGATGAGGAGCAGCGCTCGAGGATGGCGCGGGGTGCGGGTTTCGTCGCCGCGCTGGACCAGAGCGGCGGCAGCACACCGCAGGCGTTACGGCTCTACGGCGTGCGCGACTCGGACTATGCCGACGACGACGAGATGTTCGACCTTATGCACCAGTTCCGCAGCAGGATCATCACCAGTTCGGCGTTCACCGGAGACCGGGTGCTCGCTGCCATCCTGTTCGAACAGACGATGCAGCGCCAGATTGACGGCGTGCCCACCGCCGCTTACCTGTGGCGACGCAAGAACGTGGTGCCGTTCGTCAAGGTCGACGAAGGGCTGGCGGCGCAGTCGCATGGCGTCCGGTTGATGAACCCGTTCACCCGCCTCAACGAACTCCTCCGGCGGGCTGCCGAGCACGGTGTCTTCGGCACGAAAATGCGTTCGGTGATCGTCCACGCCGACGCCGACAGCATCGACGCCGTGGTCGAGCAGCAGTTCGGCTATGCGCTGCAGATCCTGGACGCCGGACTGGTGCCGATCATCGAACCGGAGGTCGACGTCGACAGCGCGGACAAAGCGGCAGCCGAGCAGCTGCTCAAGGCTACCCTCCAGCATCGCCTGACGACCGTGCCGCGCGGGCAACAGGTCATGCTGAAGCTGTCCATACCAACCCTCGACGGCTTCTACACCGACCTCATCGCGCACCCCAGCGTGCTCCGCGTCGTAGCGCTGTCGGGCGGGTACAGCCGCGAGGAAGCCGTCCGTCGCCTGGCGCGCAATCCCG
>WNFX01001254.1_pt1 | contig 26184 bp, 36 predicted proteins | sample 5400111 | NCBI WGS metagenome assembly WNFX01 (sample SAMN13153363, study PRJNA577476) | soil metagenome | isolation source: 40 cm soil or saprolite under grassland replicate 1 | place: USA:California | collected 2016-06-15
GCGCCGTGCCGGAGGCGGACGCGATCCTGCGCTTCTCCAAAAAGCGGGCGGCGCGCCAGATCCATAAGGTGCTGAAGTCGGCGGTGGCGAACGCGCAGCAGGCGGCGCAGCGGCAGAACACGCCGTTCGACGCCGACGGCCTGCGCGTCACCTACGCGGTCGTGAACGAGGGCCAGACGCTGAAGCGGTTCACGGCGGCGGCGATGGGCCGCGGCACGCCGATTCTCAAGCGCACGAGCCACGTCGAGATTCGCGTCGCCGGCGTCGCCGGCGTCGCGGCGCCGGTTGCACCGGCGCCCAGCGCTAAGCCCGCCGAGGTGAAAGCCGAAGCGAAGGCGAAGGCAAAGCCGCGCGCCAAGAAGGCGCCGGCGGCGAAGGCCAAGAAGAAAAAGACGGCCAAGAAAGCGAGCAAGTAAGTGGGACAGAAAACACATCCCTACGGCTTCCGGCTGGGCATCGTCAAGCAGTGGCGATCGCGCTATTTCGCGCGCCACAACTTCCCGGAGCTGCTCAAGGAAGACGAGCTGATCCGGAAGTATCTCAAGACGCGCCTCAGCCACGCCGCGATCGCCGACGTGCACATCGAGCGCAAGCCGGGCAAGGTGACGGTCACGGTGCACACGGGGCGGCCGGGCGTCGTGATCGGCAAGCGCGGCGCCGAAGTCGACAAGCTGCGCGATGAGCTGGCGCAGCTGACGGGGAAGGAAGTCGGCATCAACGTCGAGGAGATCAAGCGTCCCGAGCTCGACGCGCAGCTGGTGGGCGACAGCGTGGCGCATCAGCTCACGCAGCGCATCTCGTTCCGCCGCGCCATGAAGCGCGCGGTGCAGAGCGCGATGCGGATGGGCGCGCAGGGAATCAAGATCAAGACGGCGGGCCGGCTGGGCGGCGCGGAAATCGCGCGCACCGAGGGCTATCACGAAGGACGCGTGCCGCTGCACACGCTGCGCGCGGACATCGATTACGCGACCTCCACCGCCAAGACGACGTTCGGCACGATCGGCGTGAAGGTCTGGATCTTCAAAGGCGAGCGGACCGAGGACCTCCACGGCCGCACCTATTCGACGGGCGTCTAGACCATGCTGGCACCCAAGCGCGTCAAGTTTCGCAAGCGGTTCAAGGGCCGCACGTCGGGGATGGCCACGCGCGGCAACACCGTCGCGTTCGGCCACTACGGGCTGATGTCGCTCGACCCCGGCTGGGTCTCCAACCGGCAGATCGAGGCCGCGCGCGTGGCGCTGACGCGCGAGATGAAGCGCGGCGGCAAGGTGTGGATCCGCCTGTTTCCCGACAAGCCGATCACCAAGAAGCCGGCGGAAACCCGGATGGGCAAAGGCAAAGGCAACCCGGAGGGGTGGGTGGCGGTCGTGAAGCCCGGCCGGATCATGTTCGAGCTGGAAGGCATCGATGAAGCGTCGGCGCGCGCGGCACTGGCGCTCGCGTCCGCGAAGCTGCCGATCCGGTCGAAGTTCGTGAAGCGGGAGGAGCGCTAGGATGCCGGCGAAACGCGAAAACCGGGCGGAGGGGCTGCGCGAGCTCAAGACCGACGAGCTGTCGCAGAAGCTGGCGGTCCTGACGGAAGAAAAGTTCCGGCTCGAGTTCCGCCGGGCGACGGAGTCGCTCACGAACCCGCTGCAGCTGCGCACGATTCGCCGCGACATCGCGCGGATCAAGACTATCCTGAAGGAGCGAGCATCAGCATGAACGAGCGGGCACGTCGCAAGATCCGTACAGGCGTCGTGGTGAGCGACAAGATGCAGAAGACCGTGACGGTGTCGATGGTCCGTCGCTTCGCGCACGGCTTTTACGGCAAGCAGATCACGCGCACCAAGACGGTCGCCGCGCACGACGAGCACGGCGCCAAGCTGGGCGACACGGTGCGGATCGTCGAGACTCGGCCGTTGTCGAAACGGAAACGTTGGCGGGTGGTGGAGATCATAGAGAAGGCGAAATAGCCATGGTGCAGCAAGAATCGCAGGTCAAAATCGCCGATAATTCGGGCGCGCGTCGAGCGCTCGTGATCCGCGTGCTTGGCGGGTCCAAGCGCCGCTACGCCGGGCTGGGCGACGTCGTCGTGGTCACGATCAAAGACGCCATCCCCACCGGGCAGGTGAAAAAGGGCGAGGTCGCCAAGGCGGTGATCGTGCGGACGGCGAAGGAGACGAAGCGGAAGGACGGCTCCTACATCCGCTTCGACGAGAACGCCGCCGTGCTGATCAACGACGAGGGCGAGCCCCGCGCCACCCGCATCTTCGGCCCGGTGGGCCGCGAGCTGCGCGAGAAGAAGTTCATGAAGATCGTGTCGCTGGCGCCGGAGGTGATCTGAGATGAAGCCGCTCGTTTACAAGAAGTCCCGGCGCGTGCGCGGCCGCGTGCCCGAACGGCACAAGCTGCACATCGCCAAAGGCGACACGGTGCGCGTCATCAGCGGCGAGCACCGCGGCAAGGAAGGCCGCGTGCTCCACGTCCTGCCCAAGAAATTCCGGGTGGTGGTGGAAGGCGTGAACATCGTCAAGAAGCACAAGCGGGCCACGACGCCGCAGGGCGAGAGCGGGATCATCGAATTCCCCGCCAGCATCGCGGCGTCCAACGTGATGCTGCTCGACCCGAAGTCGGGCGCGCCGACGCGCGTGCGGCGGCGTCATGACAAGGAAGGGAAGCTGGAGCGGATCGCGGTCAAATCCGGCCAGGCCATCCCGCGTGTGAGGTAGGTATGGCAGACGAAAAAGAAAAACAAGAGAAGCAGGACAAACAGCCGAAGCAGGACAAGCAGCCGAAGCAGGAGAAGCAGGCCAAAAAAGCCAAGCCTGCGGCCGAAGCGGCTGCTCCTGCCCCGGAATCGAACGAGCCGGTCGAGCCCGCTCCGCGCGCTCGGCTGTGGGACTTCTACGAGCAGCAGGTCCGCGGCAAGCTGCAGCAGCAGTTCGGGTTTGGGAATCCGCACGAGATTCCGAAGCTCAAGAAGATCGTGCTGAACGTCGGCATGGGTGACGCGCCGAAGAACCCCAAGGGGCTGGAGGCCGCGGTGGCCGAGCTGGCCGCCATCACCGGCCAGCATCCGGTGGTGACACGCGCCAAGAAGGCGATCGCGAACTTCAACCTGCGCGAGGGCCAGGCGATCGGCTGTGCCGTGACGCTGCGCGGCGGCCGCATGTACGAGTTCCTCGACCGCTTCATTTCGGTCGCGGTGCCGCGGATGCGCGACTTCCGCGGCTTGCCGACGAAGAGCTTCGACGGGCGCGGCAATTACACGCTCGGCATCAAGGAGCAGATGATTTTCCCCGAGATCGACTACGACAAAGTCGAGCGCATTCACGGGATGGACATCACGTTCGTGACGAGCGCCGGGCGCGACGACACCGCGCTGGCCCTCCTGCGAGAGCTGGGCATGCCGTTCCGGGCGGAAGCCTCGGGCGCGGCGGCTTAGGAGACCTCATGGCGAAGAAGGCGTGGATGGAGAGGGTGAAGCGCGGCCCGAAGTTCAAGGTGCGGGGCTACTACCGCTGCCAGCGCTGCGGCCGGAGCCGCGGCACACTGCGCAAGTTCAAGCTGTGCCGTATTTGTTTCCGTGAGCTTGCGCTGCGCGGGGAGATTCCCGGCGTGCGCAAAGCCAGCTGGTAGGTCGGGGGACACGAGATGAGCGTTATTGATCCCGTCGCCGACATGCTCACCCGGGTGCGCAACGCGTGCCTTGCGGGCCACCGCCGGGTCGACATGCCGGTGTCGAAGCTGAAGGTCGCGATTGCCACCATTCTGCGCGACAACCACTACGTCCAGGACTTCAAGGTGCTGGACGACGGCCAACACGGCTTGCTGCGGCTGTACTTGAAGTACCACAACGACGCACCGGTCATCCGGGAGCTGCAGCGCGTGTCGTCGCCCGGACTGCGGCGCTACGTCAAGGCGCGCGAGATCCCGCGCGTCAAGAACGGCCTCGGCATGGCGATCCTCAGCACGCCGCAGGGACTCATGACCGACCGTGAAGCGCGCACCGCCCGGGTGGGCGGCGAAGTGCTCGCGGTCGTCTGGTAGGAGGCCGACAGATGTCGCGCATTGGACGAAAGCCCGTGCCCCTGCCGAAAGGCGTGACCGCGCAGATCGACGGGGAGGGGGGGGGCCACAAGATCACGGTCAAGGGGCCCAAGGGCGAGATCAGCCGCACCCTCCATGAGGAGATGGCGCTCACGCTCGAAGACGGCGCGGTTGTGGTGAAGCGCCCCTCCGACGAGTCACACCACAAGGCGCTGCACGGTCTCACCCGCACGCTCGTCGCCAACATGGTGGAAGGCGTGACCAATGGGTTCGCCAAGTCGCTCGAGATTCAAGGCGTCGGCTACAAGGCCGAGCCCAAGCCCTTCGGCGTCCAGCTGGTGGTGGGATTCTCGCATCCCGTCCCCTACCACGCGCCCAAGGGGATCAAGATCACGGTGACCAATAACGTCCTCCTGAAGATCGAGGGCGTTGACAAGGAACTGGTGGGCCAGGTGGCCGCGGAGCTGCGCAACGTCCGGCCGCCCGAGCCCTACAAGGGCAAAGGCATCCGCTACGCCGGCGAACAGGTCCGGCGTAAGGCGGGCAAGACGGCCCAGGCGGCGAAATAAATCATGCGATCGATCCGGAAGATCAAAACCGCGGCGCATAGCCGCTATCGCCGGCACCTCCGCGTCCGCAAGAAGGTCGAGGGGACGCCGGAGCGGCCCCGGCTCGTCGTGTTCCGCTCCTCGAAGCACATCTATGCCCAGCTCGTGGACGATCAGCGCGGCGTCACGCTCGCGGGCGCTACGGACACATCCGAAGGCGTGCAGGTCGAAGGCAAGGGCAAGGTGGCGCGCAGCTTTGCGGTCGGCCGCCTCATCGCCGCGAAGGCCAAAGAGAAAGGCATCGCCAAGGTGGTGTTCGACCGGGGCGGTTATCAGTATCACGGGCGCGTGAAGGCCGTCGCAGACGGCGCGCGCAAAGGTGGACTGGAGTTTTAATGGACGATCAAAAGGAAGAAACAGCGGCTTCAACCAGCGTTCCTGTGCCTGACGTTCCACCGGTAGCCGAAGTGACGCCGGCAGTGGAGCACCGGCCTCCACGCGGCCCCCGCGGCCAGGGTGGACCGGGTGGTGGGCGTGGACGCGGCCGAGGGCGCGGCGGTGAGCGGCGCGACGGCGGCGACCGGGGCGGGCGCGACAGCGACGGCATGGTCGAAAACGTCGTCGCGATCAATCGCGTCGCCAAAGTCGTGAAGGGCGGCCGGCGCTTCAGCTTCAACGCGCTCGTCGCGGTCGGGGACGGGAAGGGCAACGTGGGCATCGCGACCGGCAAGGCGAACGAGGTCAGCGAAGCGGTGCGCAAGGCCGTCGAAGCGGCGCGCCGCCGCATGTCGGAAGTGCCGCTCACGGGCGGTACGATTCCGCACGAGATCATCGGTAAGCACGGCGCCGGCCGCGTGCTGCTCAAGCCGGCCGCATCGGGAACGGGCGTGATCGCCGGTGGGCCGGTGCGCGCGGTGCTGGAGTGCGCCGGGATCCGCGACATCCTCACGAAGAGTCTCGGCTCGACGAACCCGCACAACATGGTGCGTGCGACGATGGACGGCCTGAAGCGGCTGACCACCGCGCGCCGCGTCGCGCGGGAGCGCGGGGTCGAGCCCGACGCCATTCATTACCGTGCCCGGCAGGAAGGCGTGGTAACGCATGGGTAGGCTGCCCCCGACGCGGAAATACCGCAAACGCAAGCCGGGTCGAGACCGTGTGCTCCCGGCGGCTGGGAAGGGGAAGCTGCGGATCAAGCAGGTGCGATCGGGCAGCGGCCATTCCTACCGCATGAAGCGGACGCTCGAGGCGCTGGGCCTCAAGCATCATCAGGACGTGGTCGTGCACGCGGATCATCCGGCGCTGCGCGGCATGCTTAACCAAGTCCGTCATCTCGTCGAGGTGACGACGGCTGACCCCGGGGCGACGCCCCGGGGAGGAAAGAAGACGAATGCCAAGAGCTAAAGCAAAAGCGACACGGAAGCCTCGGGCCAAGTCTCGAGCCCCTAGCCCCGAGGCCCAATTCTCACGCCTCGCGCTGCACGATCTGAAGCCGCCCAAGGGCTCCCATCGCGCGCGCATCCGCAAGGGCCGCGGTCCCGGCTCCGGTATCGGCAAAACGGCCGGCCGCGGCGGCAAGGGCCAGACGGCGCGGCAGGGCGGCAAGGTCCGTCCCGGATTCGAGGGCGGCCAGATGCCGCTCATCCGCCGCATCCCCAAGCGCGGCTTCACCAATCCGTTCAAACAGCCGGCGCAGGTGGTGAACGTGCGCCATCTCGTGCTGCTCGCCGAGGGTGTCGAGGTGACGCCGGAGACGCTGTTCGGCGCCGGTCTGGTGCGCCGCCCTGACCACCGCATCAAGCTGCTTGGCACGGGCGAGCTGTCGGGACGGAAGTTCGTCGTGAAGGGCGTGGCGGTCTCGGCCAGCGCCAAGCAGAAGATCGAGCAGGCCGGCGGAACGATCGAGTGACGGCGCCGATTCCCAATCTGTTCAAGGTTCCGGAGCTCAAGGAAAAGCTCCTGTTCACCTTGCTGTGCCTCGTGATCTACCGCATCGGGGCGCACATCGCGACGCCGGGCGTGAACGTCGACGCCCTCGCCGACTTCATGAGCAGCCGCGGGACGGGGACGCTGTTCGGGCTGTACGACCTCTTCTCGGGCGGCGGGCTTAGGCGGGCGACGGTCTTCGCCCTCGGCATCATGCCCTACATCTCGGCGAGCATCGTCTTCCAGCTGGCGGGGCCGGTGTTCCCGACCATCGAGAAGATGCAGCGCGACGAAGAGGGCAAGAAGACGCTGACGCAGTGGACCCGCTATCTCACGGTCGTGCTCTGCCTGTTTCAGGCATACGGCTTCGCCATCTTCACCGAGCAGCTCGCCGGCGCGGTCACGCATCCGGGGTGGGGATTCCGGATGACGACGGTGCTGACGCTGACGACGGGCGGCATCTTCGTCATGTGGCTGGGCGAGCAGATCACCGAGCGGGGCATCGGCAACGGCATGAGCCTGCTCATCTTCTTCTCGATCATCGAGCGGATCCTGCCGGAGACGGTCAACACCTTCGAAGCGCTGAAATCCGGTACGTTGAGCTTCCCGATCCTGCTCGTCGTGCTGTTCATGATGATCCTGGTGGTGGCGGGCACGGTGGCGATCACGGTGGCGGCGCGGCGCATTCCGGTCCAGATCCCGCGCAAGGTGATGGGCCGCGGCCGGATTCGCGAAGGCCAGAAGACGTTCATCCCGCTGCGCATCAACAGCGCCGGCGTGATGCCGATCATCTTCGCGCAGTCGCTGATCATCGTGCCGGGGACGCTGGCGACGTTCAGCGGCGTCCCGTGGCTCAAGAGCTTCGCCGAGTACTTCAACACGACGTCGGTGTGGTACATCATTGCGAATGCCGTGCTGATCGTGTTCTTCGCGTACTTCTACACGTCGATCATCTTCAATCCGGTGGACCTGGCGGAAAACCTGAAGAAGCAGGGCGCGTTCATCCCCGGTGTGAAGCCCGGGGCGCCGACCGCCGACTACATCGACGAAGTGCTGACCCGCATCACGCTGCCGGGCGCGCTGTTCCTCACGTTCGTGGCCTTGCTCCCGATCGTGGTCTCCAACACGCTCAACATGCCGTTCGGCTTCGGCGGCACCGCGCTCCTCATCGTCGTGGGCGTGGCGCTCGATACGGTGCAGCAGGTGCAGCAGCATCTGTTGCTCCGTCAATACGACGGCTTCATGAAGGGTGGCGGCCCGGGCGGCGGCACCTCGCGGGTTCGCTTCCGCCGCTAGTGTTCATCCTCATCCTGGGGGCGCCGGGCTCGGGGAAGGGGACGCAAGGCCAAATCCTCGCCGAGCGGCTGGGGCTGCCCAAGATCACGACCGGCGACCTGCTCCGGAAAGCAATGCAGGACGGCACGCCGCTCGGCCTCGACGCCAAGAAGTACTATGATGAAGGCAAGCTCGTGCCCGACAGCATCATTCTGAACATGATCAAGGACGAGCTGGTGCGCCCGGAGGCGAAGGATGGCGCGATCCTCGACGGTTTCCCCCGCACCGCCGCGCAGGCTGAGCTGGTGGACAGGACCCTGGCCGAGCGCGGCCAGCGCCTGAATCACATTCTGCTGCTCGACGTGACCGAGGAAGAGCTGGTGCGCCGCCTGCGGGCGCGCGCCCAGGTCGAGGGGCGCACCGACGATTCCCCGGAGGCCGTCGCGACGCGGCTCCAGGTCTACCAGCGCGACACTGCGCCGCTCATCGCGCACTATGCCCAGCGCGGCATCGTGCACCGCGTCCCCGGCACCGGGACGGTCGACGAGATCGCCGGGGAGATCAAGCGGATCATCGGGCGATGATCACCATCAAGTCGCCGCGCGAGATCGAGACGATGGCCGCCGCCGGACGCATCGTCGCCGAGACGCTGGCGCTGATCGGGCGGCACGTGCGGCCCGACGTCACCACCGAAGAGCTGGACCGCCTCGCCGAGACGTTCATCCGCAGCCATCCCGGCGCCCAGCCGTCGTTCAAGGGACTGTACGACTTTCCCGCCACCCTCTGCACGTCGATCAATCATGAGATCGTGCACGGCATCCCGTCGCACAAGCGTGTGCTGCACGACGGCGACATCGTCAGCATCGATGTGGGGGTGTGGCTCGAGGGGCTGCACGCCGATTCGGCGGCGACGTTTCCGGTCGGCGACATCAAGCCGGAGGTCGCCAGGCTGCTACAGGTGACGCAGGAAGCCCTGGCGGCGGGCGTGGCGCAGGCGCGCGCGGGCAATCACGTCGGGGACATCGGCCATGCGGTCCAGAAGGTGGCGGAAGGGGCGGGCTACTCGGTGGTGCGGGAGCTGGTGGGCCACGGCATCGGTGCGGCGTTTCACGAAGAGCCGCAGGTGCCGAATTACGGCAAGCCCAAGCGCGGCCCGCGCCTCGTGCCCGGGATGACGATCGCGATCGAGCCGATGATCAACATCGGCGGCCCGTCGATCCGGACATTGGACGACAAGTGGACCGTCGTGACGCAGGACGGCTCGCTGTCGGCGCACTTCGAGCACACGGTGGCGGTGACGGAGAACGGGCCCAGAATTCTGACGACCGCTTAGCCCAACCCAGAGGCTTTTGCTCGCGCCGGCGCGGACATCCCAGCGAGATTGGCGTTCACGTTTTCCGTCGCACCATCGATCGCGGTCTTCGCCAGCATCCCGGCCACGCGCGCGTCGCTCACCGCGTTCTTATTGCCGATCTGCTCGATCGTTTGGGCAAGCGCGAGCAGGCGACGGCCGCGCTTGACGACTTCAGCGGGAGGCCGGGCCGCCGCCAACAACGCGTCGTCGATCGCCTGAGCGCGGTGCGGGTCGCTCTTGGGGATCTTGTACGCGCGACTGACCCCTTCGTAGGCGGCGGCGTCCTCATCCACCAGTCGCCGCAGCTCGCCGCGCAGCCGGTCCGCTTCGGCGAGAATCTCCTTGGCCTGGGCTTCGACCGCCGCATAGGCTTTCCGTCCCACGGTCAAACGCGCCACCATCGCCACGAGTGCCGCGGCGAGCGTCCCCGCCAGCGCCGCGGCGCTGCCGCCCCCCGGCGTCGGCGCTTCACCCGCCAACTCCTCGATCCAGCCGTCCAGGGACGGCGAGGCTGCAGGCGTGGCCGCTGCTCTGATCTTCGTTTCCAGGACGTGTTCTCGGGCGTTGGATAACCGCAGCACCGTTTCCGCCGCCCCGATGAGTGCGCGTTCCGGGACGAGACCGACGATTTCGCTCTTCTGCACCGCGACGCCTTTCTTTTCCGCGCGGGCCTTGATCGCATTGAAGACGACGGCAGGCGACGTGATGTCGATGTCCAGGAGGTTCATCGACACCTGGGCGAGACCGTCGACGATGAAGCCACTCGCCTGCACGCCCGGCAACCCGCCGCTGGAGGTGCGGATTTGTTTCGCGATCTCCTTTGCGACCGCGATTTCCTGCGTATCCAGATAGACGTTGAACGCCACGAGGAACGGCCGGGCGCCGATGGCCGTGGCGCCGGCGCTGGGATGGACCCGATTGGGCCCGAAATCCGGCTCCAGCATGCGGCCGCGCATGCCTTCGAACTCCCCTTTCCGGACGTCGGGCAACAGCACGCGGTCGGAGCGCCTCGCCGCCCGCGCGTACAGGAACACCGGGATGGCGAGCTCGCGGCCCACGCGTTCCCCGAGCGCGCGCGCGAGCGCAACGCACTCGTCCATCGTCACTCCTGAGACGGGAACGAACGGCACCACATCCGTCGCGCCCATCCGCGGGTGCTCGCCGCTGTGCTTCGTGAGGTCGATCCGCTGCGCCGCCACACGCATCGCCGCGAACGCCGCCTCAGCGGTGACGGCCGGCGCGCCGACGAGCGTGAATACCGACCGGTTGTGCGCCGCGTCGCTCTGCACATCGAGGAGCTGAACGCCCGGCACCGCGGTGATCGCCGCACGCAGCGCGTCGATCGTCGTCCGATCACGGCCCTCGGAGAAGTTCGGCACGCATTCGACGAGTGGAGTAGGCATCAGCTTCTCCGCAGCAGCCCGAGCAGCCATTTGTGCAACGCGGCGTTCCCCGCGACGATCGACCCGTCATCATCGCCGGCCAGCACGTCCGATGCTCCATCGGGCCGCGTGACCAGACCACCTGCTTCGCGGATGAGCAAGGTCCCGGCGGCGATATCCCAGGGAGAAAGCTGCAGCTCCCAGAACGCGTCGAGTCTCCCGGACGCGAGGTCGGCGAGATCGAGTGCCGCCGAGCCGGCGCGCCGTATTCCACTCGCGGCGCCCGTGACCGCCGCGAACTGCGCGAGATAGACGTGCAGCTTCTCGAGCGCGCGGAACGGAAACCCGGTCCCGATCAACGCGAACCGGGGGTCCGTCACGGGCGAGACGCTGAGTCGCGTCCCATCCTGGAAGGCGCCGCCACCGCGCGTCGCCACATAGCTGCTCTTGCGGCAGACATCGTGGACGACTCCCGCGGCAAGTTTCCCGTCGAGGACGCAAGCGATGCTGACGGCAAACTGCGGGTAGCCGTGCAGAAAGTTTGTCGTGCCGTCAAGCGGGTCCACGATCCAGACGACTTCGCCGCGCGCCGGGCGTCTCGGCGACAGCTCTTCGCCGACGATCACCGACTCGGGGATTTCGCGCATGATCGTCTCGGCGATGAGCCCTTCCGCCGCGCGATCCACCTCGGTCGCGAAATCATGTTGTGCCTTCTCGGTCCACATGTGCACCGCGGGCCGACTCGCGCCCCGCAAATAGTCGCCGGCGCGCAGCGCCGCGCGCTCGGCCAGCTTGACTAAGTCGTTGTATTCACGCACCTTGTGGCCCCGTGGCCTCCATGACACGCATTTTCAGCGGCATCCAGCCATCCGGCGAGCTCCACCTCGGCAACTACCTCGGCGCGGTGCAGAACTGGGTCCGGTTGCAAACCCAATATGACTCGCTTTTTTGCGTCGTCGATCTCCACGCCATCACGCAGCCCTACGACCACGCGACCCTGGCGCCGCTCACGCTCGACATGGCGGTGAGTCTGTTCGCCGCGGGACTCGACCCCGAACGCTGCATCGTGTTCGTACAATCGCACGTCGCGGAGCACAGCGAGCTGAACTGGCTGCTCAATGCGCACGGGGTCACGCCCCTCGGCGAGCTGGAGCGCCAGACCCAGTTCAAGGACAAGACCCAGCGTCAGGAGAGCGTGTCGGCAGGGCTGCTCAACTACCCCGTGCTCCAGGCGGCCGACGTCCTGCTCTATAAAGCTAGCCTCGTCCCGGTAGGTGAGGATCAGGTGCAGCACCTCGAGCTGATGCGCGAGATCGCCCGCCGCTGGAACGCGCGATATGGCGACAGCTATTTCCCTGAGCCACAGCCACTGCTGACGAAAACGAAGCGCGTCCTCGGCCTCGACGGCAAGGCCAAGATGTCGAAGAGTTTGGGGAACACGATCGGCCTGTTCGAGTCCCCCGAAGCGATTTGGGAGAAGCTGCGGCCCGCCGCCACCGACCCGGCCCGCAAGACGCGGAAAGATCCCGGCACGCCGGAGATCTGCAACATCTTCACGTTGCACCACGGCTTTTCGCCGCCCGATACCGTCGCCGAGGTCGCGCAGAAGTGCCGCACCGCCGGCTGGGGCTGTCTCGATTGCAAGCGAGTGCTGGCGGATAACATGATCGCCGCCCTCAAACCGATGCGCGAGCGCGCCGAGGCGCTGCAGCGCGATCCGGCGGGCGTGCTTGCGCGTTTGCGCGCCGGCGCGGACAAGGCGCGTGCGCTGGCCCACCACACGATTACCGAAGTGCGCGATCGCATGGGGTTCCTCAAGACCAATGCTGACTCAGATCATCGACATCTTTAAGCTCGAGCTGATGCTCCAACTCGGCCTCGCCTCGTTGCTCGGTGGGGCGATCGGGATGGAGCGTGAGCTCGGCGGCAAACCGGCGGGGCTGCGGACCAATATTCTCATCTGTATTGGATCGGTGCTCTATACGCATCTCTCCATCGCGATGGTCGGGGCCGCCACCGATCCGACGCGCGTGGCCGGCCAGATCGTCACGGGCGTCGGCTTCATCGGGGCCGGCACGATCCTGCATGCGCGCGGCGCGGTCGTCGGACTGACGAGCGCTGCCACCATTTGGGTCGTGGCGGCCATCGGCGTGGCGCTGGGGAGCGGCTTTTACCTCGAAGGTATCGCAACGACGCTGGTCGTCCTCGCGGTCCTCGCCGGGCTCGGCCGGGTCGAGAAGCTGGTGGAGCGCCAGTCGATGCGCTCGACCGTCTCGGTTCACGCGAAGCCGGGACCAACTGTGCTCGAGGATCTGGAAGGATTGGTCCGGCGCGCGGGGCTCGAGGTCAGTGCCGTGTCGAGCCGTCAGGAGAACGTCGATCTCGTGATCGACTTCGACATTCGCGGATCGAAGCGACTGCACGACCAGCTCATGATCACATTGCTGCATCACGATCACGTGCGCACGGTCTCCACTGGGGAGTGAGCACTCGCCGCCTGGTGATCGATCTCGCCTCGCCACGCGCCGCCTGGCGGATTCCGCGAGCACGCGTGGTCGAGATCACGAACGCCCTCGGCGCGGGATGGGACGTCATGGAGGTGAAGGCTCCCGCCGTTTCCGACGGTGACGGCGGCTCGACTGGGGGCTCTCCGGAAGCCATCGCCGCGGCCAAAGGCGCCGAGATCTACCTGGGTTATGGCGTGCCGTCCGGGGTCTTGTCGGCGGCCAAAGGGACGCTGCGGTGGGCGCACACTGCCACCGCCGGCGTTGGCTCGAGCCTCGCGCACCTCGCCGGCAGCGGCGCGGTGCTGACGAACTCGGCCGGGGTGCACGCCGAGCCAATGGCCGACTGGGTCATCGCCGCGATCGCCTATTTCACGCGCGGCCTCGACCGCATGATCTCCGCCCAGCGCCAGGGCCGGTGGGCCAAGGAGGACTTCACCGATGGCGCGATTCCGATGCGCGAATTCCGCGATCTGCGGCTGGGCATTTTCGGGCTCGGGGGGATCGGGACGGCCGTGGCGCGGCGTGGGCTGGCGCTCGGCATGTCGGTCGCGGGAGTGCGGAGGCGGCCGGCGCGCGGCGGCCCTGCCGGCGCAAAATGGATCGGTGCCCTGGCCGATTTGCCGCGGCTGGCGGCCGGGAGCGACGTGCTGGTGATTGCGGCACCGCATACGACGGAGACTGCCGGAGCGGTCGATCGCAGCGTGCTCGAGCGGCTCCCGCTCCACGGACTGGTTATCAACGTGTCGCGCGGGTCATTGCTCGATGAGCAGGCGCTGCTCGAGCTGATCGATCTGCGGCGGCTGCGCGGTGCGGCGCTCGACGTATTCGCCGTCGAGCCGCTGCCCGCCGAGCACCCGTTCTGGCGGCATCCCCGCCTGTTGCTGAGCCCGCACGTCAGCGCCGTGACCACGGGGTTCTGGGACCGCGAAACGGCCCTCATCGTGGACAACATCCGGCGCTATCTTGCAGGTGCGCCCCTCACGAACGTCGTCGACCTGGAAGCCGGGTACTGAATGGAAAAGATCATCAAGGCCGCGGTGGACCGCGGGGCGTCCGACCTGCACATCAAGGCGGGCGACGTGTTCCGTGCGCGCATCGACGGCAAGCTCGTTCCCCTCACCAAGCAGCGGCTGACGCCCGATCAGACGAAAGCGATCGCGCAGCGGCTGATTTCCAACGACGAAGACCGCGGCCGCATCGACAAGCTGCGCGATTACGACTGTTCCTGGGGCATGCCGGGCATCGGCCGCTTCCGCGTGAACATCCTCCGCCAGCGTTCGTCGTTCATGATCGTGATGCGCGTCATTCCGTTCGACGTCCCGACGTTCGAGACGCTGAAGCTGCCGGCGGTGCTCGCCGAGGTGGCGAGCGCCGAGCGCGGGATGATTCTCGTGACGGGCGTGACGGGCTCGGGCAAGAGCTCGACGATGGCGGCGATCATCAATCACATCAATCAGAATCAGCACCGCCACATTCTCACGCTCGAAAACCCGATCGAGTTCCTGCATCGCGACATCAATTGCTCCGTGACGCAGCGCGAGATCGGCGTGGACACCGACGACTTCCGCACCGGCCTGCGCGCGGCGCTGCGCCAGGACCCCGATGTCGTCCTGATCGGCGAGATGCGCGATTCCGAGACGATCGATACCGCCATGAAGGCGGCGGAGACGGGCCATCTACTCATCTCGACGCTGCACACGCCCGACGCGGTCACGACCGTCAACCGCATCATCTCGATGTTTCCGCCGGAGGAGCAGGAGATCGCGCGGCTGCGCCTCGCGGAAGCGCTGCACGCCGTCGTGTCGCAGCGGCTCCTACCGCGGGCCGACGGCAACGGTCGCGCGGCGGCGCTGGAGGTCATGATTTGTACCGACATCGCTCGGGACATGATCAAAGACCAGGAGCGGACCTCCGAGCTGCCTGACTACATCGGGGATTCACGCGAGAAGTACGGCATGCAGACGTTCGATCAGCACCTCATGGATCTGCTGAGCGACGGAGTGGTGACCTACGAAACCGCGCTGCCCGCGTCATCGAATGTCAAGGAATTCGAGCGGCAGGCGCGTTCCCTACGGCGCCGCTCTGCCGCGGCGAAGCCCGGCCCCGCCGCCGCAGAAGCCGCCGAGGCAAAAGTCGACGATCTGTCGAGCATGCTGCCGCAGTGACCGAGCGCAGACCGGCGGGGATCTTCCCGCCCATTCCAACGCCGTTCGACTCCGCCACGGGCGACGTCGCGCCCGTGCCGTTTCGCGAGAACATAGCGCGTCTGCTCGCTGAGGGCGTCGCCGGTATTGTCGTCTCCGGCTCGACGGGGGAGGCGGCGCTGCTCGATGCGGATGAGCAGCGTCACCTGGTCGAGCTCGCGCGCGAAGCGCTCAGCGACGGAGCCTGGCTCATTGCGGGGACGGGTGGGGAGTCGACACGACAGACGATCGCGTCATCCAGGGCGGCTGCGGCAGCCGGCGCCGATGCCGTGCTCGTCCGTCCGCCCTCCTACTTTTCGGCGGCCGCAACGCCGGAGTCGCTGGCGATTCACTTCCGTGCGGTCGCGGACGCGAGTCCCGTGCCGGTGCTGATTTACAACATCCCGAAATACACGCATCTGTCGCTCGCGCCGGCGTTCTTGCAGCAGCTCACGAGCCACGAGCGGATCATCGGGGTCAAGGATTCGTCGGGCGATCCCAAAAACCTGGCCGCGTACCGCGAGGCGGTGCCGCAATGGGCGGTCCTCGCCGGCTCGGCCTCACTGCTCCTTGCCGCTCTGGAAATGGGATGTCAGGGGGGCGTCGTCGGCGTGGCATGCTTCGCTCCGCGCCTGTGCGTGCAGCTGCTGCGCGAGTTCGAGCAGGGGCATCGCGCCGCCGCGGGGAAGATTCAGGAGCAGCTCACGCCGCTCGACAAGGAGATCGTCGGCAAGCTCGGCCCCGCGGGCGTGAAGGCCGCCATGGACGCGGTAGGCTTGTACGGCGGGCCGCCGCGGCCGCCGCTCGCACCGCCGACGGCTGCCGACCGCGAGCGCGTCAGCGCGCTCGTGCGCAGTGACTGACTACGCCATGTTGTTCCGCGAGCTGGCGGTGCCGCGGCTCGTGGGAACCCCGAACCATCAGAAGGTGCGCGAGGTCCTGAAGCGCGAGCTCGCCGCGCGCGGATTCAGTGTGGAGGAGCACGCGTTTTCGGGGCGACCGGCTCGGATGTTACTTGGCTCGCCACGCGTGATCTCAGGTGTCAATCTCGTCGCGCAACGTTCCCGCACGAACGTGTGGTTAGCTGCCCATTACGACTCGAAGGGTCAGCCAGTCTCGATGCTGGTTCGCCTCATTGGCTTCCTTTCTCTGATCATCGGGCTCGTGTGGCTGCCCTTCGCGAGTGGCGAGACATGGTTCGTCATACCGCTTGCCATGGGCGTGTCCATTCTGCTCCAGAATCGGGTCACCGATCGCTCACCGGGCGCGGTCGACAACGCGACAGCGCTTGTCGCGGTGTTCATGACGCTCGATCAACTGGCGCGTGACGCCGCTGTCGGCGTCGTGTTTCCGGATGCCGAGGAATTCGGGCTGGTCGGTGCCCGCGCCCTGGCCCGCGAACGCGCCGCGCTGTTCGCCGGAGCGGCGGTCATCAATCTCGACGGCCTCGACGATGTGGGGAGCGTGATCGCGTTCCTGCATCGGCCGGGAAAAGTGGGGGACGCGGTCTCCCGAGCACTGCATGCGATGCGCGCCCGTTGGTTACCGGTGGTGGTGGACGGCATCGCCCTGGCGCGCGTCGCCGGCGAGTGCGTCACGATTCTCAAAGGGAACGCGCAGACGATGGCAATCGTGCATCGCCCCGAGGACTCCGTTTCTCGAGTGCGGTTGGACGGCGCGGCGACCGTGGCTGCGGGGCTGGCGCGGGTGCTGCGCGCCGGATAGCTTCCTCCAGAGGATACTCCAGAGCCCCCCCAAACCCCGGCGGGGGCTTTTTCGTTGCCCCAGGGAGACGCTTCTAGTGTTCGGTCCGAAGACGCAGTGTGTCGTGGTGGTCGGAGCCCAATGGGGTGATGAAGGCAAGGGCAAGATCGTCGACGTGCTGGCGGAGCGCGCGGATCTCGTGGTGCGCTATCAGGGCGGCGCCAACGCCGGGCACACGGTGGACACGGGGGAGGGCAAGTCGTTCGTGCTGCACCAGATACCCTCCGGCATCCTGCAGGGCGCCGTCTGCGTCGTGGGAAACGGTGTGGTGCTCGATCCCGAGCAGCTGTTCGCCGAGCTCGACGCGCTGGAGGCCCGTGGCGTCCGTACGGAGCAGAAGCTGCACGTTTCCGACCGCGCCCATCTCACGCTCCCCTACCACAAGCTCCTGGATCGCGCGCGCGAGAAACAGGAGAAGATCGGCACGACGGGGCGGGGCATCGGGCCGACCTATGAGGACAAATACGGGCGGCGGGGCATTCGCGTCGGGGACCTGCGCAACCTGGCGCGCGCGCAGGAAGTCGTCCGAGCTCGCGTCGAGTCGGCGAACCAGATGTTGGGGATGCTGGGAGCGGGGAGCGGCGAGCGGGCGAGTCCGGAAGAGCACGCTCGTCTGCTCGATCGATTGGCACCCCGTTTATTGCCGTTGGCGGTGGACTCCGGCCGGGTGGTGTGGGAAGCCTTGGCGCGCGGCGAGTCGGTGCTGCTTGAGGGTGCGCAAGGCGCGCTGCTCGACGTCGATCACGGCACCTATCCGTACGTCACGTCGTCCAACACGACGGCGGGTGGCGCGGCCGTGGGTGTGGGGATCGGGCCCACGGCGATCGATGCGGTGCTCGGCGTCGTGAAGGCGTACACGACGCGCGTCGGCAATGGACCGCTGCCGACCGAGGCGGAGCCGGCGGTCGCGGAGCGCATTCGGGACCTGGGAGGCGAGTTCGGCGCGACGACGGGAAGGCCGCGCCGCTGCGGGTGGTTCGATGCTGTCGTGGTTCGGTACGCCGTACGCGTGAACGGACTTACGGGACTGGCGGTCACGAAGCTGGATGTGCTGGACACCTTCGCCGAGATTCCCGTCGGCGTAGGCTATCGCCTGGACGGCGAAAACATCGACAGCATGCCGGCGGATGTCGAAACCATCGGGCGGGTGCAGCCGATGTACGAAAAAGTACCTGGCTGGCAGAAGTCGCTGACCGATGTGCGACGGCTTGCAGATCTGCCGCCGGCCGCGCGAGCATACGTTGACCGGTTGCAGGATCTGGCCGGAGCTCCGGTTCGATACGTGAGTGTCGGAACACGACGGGATCAGATTATAGAGGTCTAGGACCATATTGCTGTGCCGCAAACTGCAGTGTTCAGTGCAGAAAACAGTATAGGAGTTTTACTAGGTCGTCTGACGCGCAATTGCTGTGACAGGAGTTACAAGGGGGCACCGTTCTTGCTTCCGGAGGTAGCCAGAACTCTCGAAAAGGGCAAACCGTCGGTGACGGCGGGGCGCAAAGCCAAGGGTCTCAGCAATGAGATAGCCTGGCTGCCAAGAGGAACTAAGGCGCCGCCCGATTTGCGAGAAGGAGTTCGCTTCGCTCACATCGGGTTCTAGGGCGCACGGTGTGCGGCAGGCGATCACCCCCTGGGGAAACTCAGGGGGTTTCTCGTTTTTGTTATGTTGGCCCGCATGCCCATCGTCGTCCTCGTCGCTCCCGCGGCCTTCAAGGGCACCCTCGGCCCACGCCAGGTCGCCGAAGCGATCGCCACCGGCGTGCGCCGCGCCGTCCCAGGCGCCTCGGTGCTCGAGTGTCCGGTAGCCGACGGCGGCAATGGTCTCCTCGACGTGGTGCTTCCCGCGGGAGCGCTGCGGGAACGGCTGCCGGTCACGGGCCCGATCGGGGACTCCGTATCGGCGGAACTGGGTTGGATCGACGGCGAGACGGCTATCATCGAGAGCGCGTCGGCGTGCGGACTCGCACTCGTCGAGCCGGAAGACCGGGATCCGATGCGCACCACGACACGGGGGGTCGGAGACCTGATCTGGACGGCCGCCGACCGCGGCGCGAAAACGATCGTGGTCGGACTGGGCGGCACAGCGACCGTGGACGGCGGAACCGGTGCCGCACGCGGACTCGGTTGGACGTTCGAAAACGCCGCGGGTGAGCAGCTTCCCGAGGGCGGCGGCTCCCTCGCCGATCTCGCCTCCTTCAGGTTTGGTTGGGGTCTCCAGGCCCGTGTGGTTGCGCTCGCCGACGTCGCGACGCCGCTGCTCGGCGACGAAGGCGCCGCGCCGGTCTTCGGGCCGCAAAAGGGGGCGCGTCCGGACGAAATCCCCCGGCTCGCCGCCGGGCTCGGCCGGCTGGCGGAGCTGTGGGCCCAAGCCGGCCGCCCCGAGCTCGGCATGATGCCGATGGGCGGAGCGGCCGGCGGTCTCGGCGCCGGCCTCGTCTTCTTCGCGCGCGCCGAGCTCGCCGGCGGGGCAGAGTGGGTGCTGGAGCGCGCCGGTTTCGACGCGGCGCTGGCGAAAGCCGACCTCGTGATCACCGGGGAAGGGATCTTCGACAAGACATCCCTGGTAGGGAAAGCGCCGGGAGAAGTCGTGCGGCGCGCGCAGGCGGCGCGGAAGAAGGTGGCCGTCGTTGCGGGACGCGTGGAGGGACTGATCGGCGTGCACGCCGTCGGCGGTGACGGCGATGGCCGCTTGCTCGACGGCCCGGCGCTTGCACGGATGGCCGAACAGGTCGCGCGCGAGGCGTTGCATCTATAACTTCCGGCTCCCTATGCCGCCCGTAACTGCTGACAAAACCATGGATAAGCTCGTGTCGCTGGCCAAGCGGCGCGGCTTTGTCTTTCAGTCCTCGGAGATCTACGGCGGCCTCGGCTCGGTGTGGGATTACGGGCCGCTGGGCGTCGAGCTCAAGAAGAATATCAAGGAGCGCTGGTGGCGCTCGATGGTCCACGAACGCCAGGACATCGAGGGGCTCGATGCCGCCATCCTGATGCACCCCAAGGTGTGGGAGGCGTCGGGGCACGTCGCCGGATTCACCGATCCGCTCGTCGATTGCAAGCAGTGCAAAAACCGCTTCCGCGCCGACGATCCCCGAATCAAGGGCACCCCCGGCCAGCCCGACGCGCAGTGTCCCGTGTGCGGCAGCAAGGGCACGCTCACCGCGCCGCGGCAGTTCAATCTGATGTTCAAGACGTTCATGGGGCCGGTCGAAGAGCAGGCCGCCGTGCTCTATCTGCGGCCCGAAACGGCGCAGGGGATCTACGTCAACTACCTCAACGTCCTCCAGTCGTCGCGGCAGAAGATTCCCTTCGGCATCGCGCAGATCGGCAAGGCGTTCCGCAACGAGATCACGCCCGGCAACTTCATTTTTCGAACGCGCGAATTCGAGCAGATGGAGATGCAGTTTTTCGTGAAGCCGGGGAGCGAGAACGAGTGGTTCGAGCGGTGGCGCGCGGAGCGGATGAAGTGGGTAGCAGCGCTCGGCATCCGCGCCGAGAAACTGCGGTGGCATCAGCACGGCAAGGACGAGCTGGCCCATTACGCGAAGGACGCCTACGACATCGAGTACGAATTCCCGTTCGGCTGGCAGGAGTTCGAGGGCATCCATAACCGCACCGACTTCGATCTGTCGAATCACCAGAAGCATGCCGGGAAGAAGCTCGACTATCTCGATCCCAAGACGAACGAGCGCTTCCTTCCCTACGTCGTCGAGACGTCGGCGGGCGCCGACCGGACAACGTTGGTGGTTTTGTGCGACGCGTATAGAGAAGAAGAAGTCGGCGGCGAAGACGCGGCAGAGGGCGGCGCCATGCGCGTCGTCCTGAAGCTCAAGCCGTCGCTGGCGCCGCTCAAGGCGGCGGTGTTTCCACTGGTGAATAAGGACGGGATGCCGGAGCTGGCCCACCGCATTCACGACGATCTGCGCCGCCACTTCAACATGTTCTACGACGACGGCGGATCGATCGGGCGGCGCTACCGGCGCCAGGACGAAGCCGGGACGCCGTACGGTATCACCATCGACGGCCAGTCGACCCAGGACCAGACCGTGACGGTGCGCGATCGCGACACGCTCAAACAGGATCGCGTCGCCGCCGGCAAGCTCGTCGAGTACCTGACGCAAAAGCTGGCGGGTTGAAGCGCGTACTCGTCGAGTGCCGCGATCTGTTCTTTCGCGCGAAGCTTCAGGAAGTCGTGCGCAAGGCTGGAGCGGAACCGACGCGGGACGAGCCAATCGACGTGGCAGTCGTTGAGCTGGGCAATGCGAACGGCGCAGCGCGAATTCGCGAGCTGGTGCAGCGCGGCATCACCGTGCTGGCGTTTGGCTCGCACGTCGATGCCGCGGCGTTGCGCGCCGCCCGGGATCTTGGTGCGCGTGCAGTGCCGAATTCCGAAATTGAGAATGCCCTGCGGGCGCTGGTGTAGGCGCTAGATGCCACGAGATCGGACGCGCGTCGACGTGCTGGTGCTCGGCGCCGGCGCCGCCGGCCTTGCGGCGGCGCGCGATCTCTCCCACGCCGGCCTGCGCGTCACCATCATCGAGGCGCGGCCCCGGGTCGGCGGCCGGGTTCTCACGCTGCACGATCCGCGCGCACCCATCCCTCTCGAGCTCGGCGCGGAGTTCATCCACGGCGAGACGGCCGAAACCCTGTCCCTCGCGCAGGCGGCCGGACTCGCGGTGCTGGAGCTGCCCGACACGCATGAGCTCGCGAGCGCCGGCCGGTTCAAGCCGATGGGCGATTTCTGGGCAGTCATCGATCGGATGAACCGCGATCTCGCCCGTCGCGTCGCGCGCCGCGGCAAGGATTTCCCGGTCAGCGAGTATCTGGAATCGGCGAGCGTCCCGGCGGCCCGTCGCGGGCTGCTGGGGGACTTCCTGCAAGGTTTTTACGCCGCGCACCCGGACCGGTTGAGTGCAAAGTCGCTGGCGGTCGAGACGGAAGGGGGGGACGAGGAAGACGAAGTCGAGGGCAAACAGTTCCGCATCGCGAACGGCGGTGATGCCCTGATGAAATGGCTGCGGGATGGGTTGGATCCCGACCGTACCGAGGTGCGTCTCAGCTCGGTTGCGAAGTCGGTGCAGTGGAAACGCGGCGCCGTCAGCGTCGCGTGTCACGGTGGCGACCGCGCGCCGTTGCCCTCGGTCCGCGCCCGCGCCGCATTGATCACGCTGCCGCTCGCCGTCCTCAAGGCCGGTGTCGTGCGGTTCGATCCGGCGCTCCCCGCCAAACAGCGCGCGCTGGCGGGTATCGAGACGGGGCAGGTGTTCAAGATCGTGCTGCGATTCCGCGAGGCGTTCTGGGAGCGGCCGGAATTCCTGAAGCAGCGGCGCACGCAGTCGGCGGGGGCGGGGGGCTCGAACGGCAGCGGACTGAACATTCTTCACGCCCACGGTGCCGAGGTACCGACCTGGTGGACATCGCTGCCGGTGCGGTCGCCCGTGCTGGTCGGTTATGTGGGCGCCGTCGCCGCCGAGCAGCTGCTCGCGGAGGACCCGCCTTCACGCCTGGAGCGTAGTCTGGTGGCGCTCTCCGAGGTGCTTGCCGTGCCGCGGCGCGAGCTGGAGCAACAGCTCGACGCCTCGGCCAGTCACGACTGGCACGCCGATCCGTTCGCGCGCGGCGCCTACAGCTACATCGGCGTGGGCGGCAACAGCGCCCCGCGCGCCCTGGCCCGGCCGGTGGACGGGACGTTGTTCTTTGCCGGGGAAGCGACGAACGGCGCAGAAATCGGGACGGTGGCGGGTGCGCTGTCAAGTGGACGGCGAGCCGCGCGTGAGGTATTAAGAGCACTTCGTTAACTCGAGGAAGTGCGGATGTCGGTCATTGCCAGGACCGTGGTTCTGCTCGTGTTCTCCAACATCTTCATGACCTTCGCCTGGTACGCACACCTCCGGCACCTGAGCCAGCGGCCCTGGATCGTTGCGGCGCTGGTCAGCTGGGGCATCGCGCTGTTCGAATACCTGCTCCAGGTGCCCGCGAACCGCATCGGACATACGCAGCTGCAGCTCGGCCAGCTCAAGATTCTGCAGGAAGTCATCACGCTGAGCGTGTTCGTGCCGTTTGCCGTCTTCTATATGAAGGAGCCGGTGCGCCTGAACTATGTGTGGGCCGGCTTGTGCCTGTGCGGGGCGGTGTTCTTTATGTTCCGTCGCTAGCATGGATCGAGACCGCGAGCTGCTGCGCCATTTCCTGGCCGCCATCGCCTACCGCACGCAGAAAGCGCTGCGCGACGCGCCCGAGCACTATCCGACGTTCAGCGCCGGCAACCGCGCGCGTACGCCGGCGGAGCTGGTGCGGCACATGACGGCGCTCATGGGCTACGTGCGCACGTACTTTGTCGGCGGATCGTATCCCGCGCAGCCGGCGCCGCTGCCCACGTTCAAGGCGGAGGTCGCGCGTTTCCACGAGATGGTGGAAGCGGTCGGGCAGCTGCTCGCGAGCGACGCGACGTGCTCGATTACCACCGAGCAGCTCCTGCAGGGTCCCTTCGCGGACACGATGACGCATGTCGGACAACTGGCGATGCTGCGTCGCCTCGCCGGCGCACCGGTCGCCCCCGAGAACTTCATCTATGCCGATATCCGCGCCGACCGGCTGCACGCCGAGCAGCCGCCGCCCGCCCGGCCGGACACGCACTGGCCCGAGGCTCCGGAATGAGCTCGTCCGAAAAGTGCTGCCTGTGCGGGCAGACGATCCCCCCGACCGCGAGCGATCCGGTCGCCTTGACCGGCGGCGATTCCGCCACGCTCTATTGTCATTCCGCCTGCTTGAGTGATCACGGCATGCTCCCGGCCGGCCGCGAGCTGCAGGAGGCCGACACGCGCAAGAACGAGTTCCTGGCGTTGCTGGCACACGCGCTGCGAAACCACCTCGGCCCGATCCGCCACGCGGTGACAGTCCTGCGCGCCCGCACGCCAAGCGAGGAAGAGTTGGACTGGGCGACGAGCATCATCGACCGGCAGACGGAGCACATGACCCGGCTGGTCGACGACTTGCTCGACGTTTCGCACCTTACACGCGGGACGATCGAGCTGCGCCGGGAACGGGTAGACGTTGCCGCGATACTGAAAGCGGCCGTCGCAGCGAGCGCCGCACTGATTGAGCGATCCCACCACGAGCTCAGCATCTCATTGCCCACCGATCCGGTCTACGTCGAGGGCGACGTGACGCGCCTGACGCAAGTCGTGGCGAACCTGCTCGACAACGCCGCAACGTATACCGAGTCCGGCGGCCGCATCTCGCTCTCCGGCGGGCGCGACGGCGACAGCGTCGTCATCACGGTGACCGACAGCGGTATCGGCATAGCGGCCGACGTGCTGCCGCGCATCTTCGACCTGTTCACCCAGGGCGGCATGTCCGTCGATCGCGCGCAGCGGGGACTCGGCGTCGGCCTGGCCCTCGTGGAACGGCTGGTGAAGCTGCACGGCGGCGAGGTCACCGCGTCCAGCGGCGGCCCCGGGAAAGGGAGCCAGTTCACGATCCGGCTTCCGGCGCTCCAATCGCACCGCCAGCCCGCGCCGGAGCGGCAGGCGCCGCATCGACCGGACGCGGTCAACCATTGCCGCATCCTCGTCGTCGACGACAACGAGGACTCGGTGGACAGCCTCGCGATGCTGCTGCGCATGTTGGGCTACGAAGTCAACACCGCGAGTGACGGAGAGACGGCACTGGTGGCGGCCGAGGATTTCCGGCCCGACGTCGCGATTCTCGACATCGGTCTACCCAAGATGACGGGGTATGACCTGGCGAAACTGATGCGTGAAAAGCCATGGGCGAAGCACATGGTCCTCGTGGCGTTGACCGGCTGGGGGCAGGAACAGCACCGCAAGCTCTCCATCGACGCGGGCTTCAATCATCACCTCACCAAGCCGGTCGAGTTCGACGTCCTGCAACAGATTCTCGCGGAAGCCGACAGGTCCCTTCCAGACCGGGACGGCGGCGCGCGCTGACTTCCGGCAGGCGCTATCTTTCCCGACGCCATGACCCACACGACGACCGTTTCGCTCTCGCCCGCCGACGTCCTGGCGCGCGCCCAGCAGTTCTTCGCCGAGCGTGTGCCCCACGCCGCGGCATTCATCGAGAAGGCGGGGCCGAGCTTCGTGACGTTGCGCGGGCAAGGGGGCGAGGAAATCGTGATCAGCGCCTGGGAGGACACAGAGCGGGGCGTGACTCGCGTCCGCGCCTCGACGTTGTTCTTCGATCAGGCGCTGGACCGGTTTTTCTCGACGCTGCCCCTGGCGTCGCCGCTCGAGGTGGCATGAGCGCGGACGTCGCTGAGCGGTACGCCGTGCGCGTCATGGTGACGCCCGCGTGGGAGCAGGTGTCCGTGCAGGTGGACGACACCACGACGGTCGCACAGCTCAAGCGGGAAGCGTTGCGCGCCGCGTTGAAGCGGGCGCCACTCGGCGAACAGGAGTACATCGTGAAGTTTCGCGGCGCCGCCGTGCTCGACGAATCGCTCACGCTGCGGGCCGTGGGCGCCGTCCCGAACGCTCCCTTCGTCGTGCTGCCGGCCCGACGCCAACCGGTGCGGTGAGCACCTCCGCCTTCACGCGGGCCGTCACGATCCTCGCCGTCGGGTTTTTGCTGCTCGACGCGGTGCTGTTCGCGCTCGTCAGCCGCTTCCTCTGGGCCGCCGTCTGCGGCGTCGCGGCGGTACTCGTGATCGTGGGGTGGCAGCGCTACCGCCGGATCATGGCGGACCTGGCCGCCGCCCGTAAAGAGATGAAGCGCGAAGTGGAATCGATTCGCGAGCTGCTGCACACCAACCGCCAGAACTAAGTGTCGACCGCAGTCGTCTGGAACCCGGCCTGCCGGCACCACTACGCGGGCGCGGGACACCCGGAGCGCCCGCAACGGTTCGAGGCCGTGCTCGAAGCGTTGCGACACCCCGAGCTGGCGCACCACGTGGAATGGGTGGAAGCCCCGCCGGCGGCGCGTCCCGCGATCGAGCGTGTGCATCCTCCCGCTTATATCGATTTGCTCGAGGCGATGAACGCGCGCGGTGGCGGCGCGCTCGACGCCGACACATTTCTCGGCCCGCGCAGCTGGGAGAGCGTCCTGGCGTCCGCCGGCGTCGCGCTCGCGGCGGTCGAACAGGGGATGCGCAAGGGCACAGCCGTCGGCATTACCCGACCGCCGGGTCATCACGCGCTGGCCGACCGGGCCATGGGGTTCTGCTTTCTCAATAACGTGGTGCTGGCCGGCCGCCAGGCG
>WNFX01003785.1_pt1 | contig 26181 bp, 29 predicted proteins | sample 5400111 | NCBI WGS metagenome assembly WNFX01 (sample SAMN13153363, study PRJNA577476) | soil metagenome | isolation source: 40 cm soil or saprolite under grassland replicate 1 | place: USA:California | collected 2016-06-15
GCACCGCGACCACGATCACTTCCGGCGGAAACCGGAACCCGGTGAACGCCGACTTCGGTGGCAGCCAGCGAGGACAGATCGACAACTTCACGGGTCAAGCTTGCCCCGATCTTGCAAACGCCCAACGCAACGGAACCACCGAACCTAATCGCTATACCCGGGTGCGGATCCGGGCAGCGCAGCACCCATAGAATTCACAGAGCAGCCCGCAACGACGTTCATGGCCGCACACTCAAACGCCGAGAAGAGGATGTGAGCGCGGTGCCCGTAGCGGTGGCACACGATCGTGCGGTATCCGAGCGGTTCAAATGGGCTTCCGGCCCCAAGCCGAGATCATGGGCGAAGTGGCAAGGTCGAGGAGCCCCGCCGCAACGTTGTCGAGATGCTGGTCGACCTCTTCGTCGGTGGCAAGCCGGCAGCGATCAGCCGGTCGCGGATCTGCGTCACGGTCGCCTGTTCCAGCAGGGCGCAGGCGGCACCAGTGATCGGGAAGAAGGCGTCGGCTTCGACGTCGACCAGTCCCGCGTCGCGCAGCAACCGCGGTAGCGTGCGCCCGTAGGACAGGTCGACACCCAGCTCGACCATCAGCGTACGGAAGTCGCGCTTGAGCTTGTTGGCCAGCTGCTGGGCCGGACCTGACTCGTCCGGGCAGGCCAGCGGCTGCATCATCGGGTCCGCCTCCTCCACCAGCAACCAGCCGCCGGGCCGTAGCGCCGAAACCATGGCCGCGAGCGCCGCGGCGCGCTGGGGCACGTGTACGAGGACCAGGCGCGCGTGCAGTAGTGCGCTGACCATGAACGTTCACCGGGTTGGCAACGGCCCGCCCATCTCGCGATCTTGGTGGCTAATTGCGGCTATGGCAGCAACTTGTCTCCAAGATCGCGGCAATGTCCAGCCGGCGAACGTTTGTTGGCCACCGCACTAGACGATCTATTCCAAGGGTGCGGGACAGCGAACGAAGGCGAGGGCATCCATGATCGACGTTGCCTAGCAACGAGACCATGGAGGCCACGTGCACGTCGATCTGGACACCCTCGCCACCGCACTCTACGTGAAGGTCGATGACGAGCTGAAGGCGTCACCCCAGCTCAACCGGTGGCGGCCGAAGGTGGGCATCGCCCCGAAGATCACCGATGCGGAGCTGATCACCGTCGCGGTCATGCAGGCCCTGCTGGGCTACCACGACGAGAGCCGCTGGATCCGGTACGCCCGCAGGTCGCTGCGCCACCTGTTCCCGCACCTGCCCATGCAGCCCGGCTACAACAAGCGGCTGCGTACCCTGGGCACCCAGATGACCGATGCCGCTCGGTCCGAGTTGGTCGACATCGGCCGGCCTGGAACGACCTTGGTGACATCGCAGTGGAGTTGACGCCGTACCGGTCCTGGACCGGATCGGTCCTGCACGAGGTAACGAGCGGGCAGCTCACCGTCCCGTACGCGGACCCCTGGCTCCGCGACGACGCGTGAGTATCAGGGCAACAGGTCCGTGGCCGCACTCCCGCTCGCAAAATCAACGGGCAGCGAGATGTGTTCGTGGGTAATCAACCACCGGTGGTTTGACCGTTGGCAGCAACTGGTCGCACGTACCCATGATCCGACCTCGCGTCCGTTCGTGAGCGTTCCGCTTGCTCGGCTGAGCCAGTGTGCGACGGCGATCTCTCCGCTCGTCGAGATGTTCAGGTCGCGCGTCTCCATGCCGATCGGGCCCTGGTAGCCATCAAACCACTCCGAGAATCTGCCACGGAGTGCAGCAGATCCGGCGTACTGGAGAGGAGGCACCACGTCGAAGTAGACGATGTCTGGAGAATACGCCGCCATGAGTCTGCCAAGATCCTTTGTCCGAATGGCGTCGAATTGACTGTCGAAAAGCGCTCTCACCTCAGACTGGGTCGACCCCATTTGCGTCTCCGTTCGCGTGACGGTGTTCGTCTCAGCAGTTCGACGACACGACCCCTCGAAATGTGACGCGCCGAGGCGTTCAGGACCACACGCATCACCTGCGCGGATGTGCCGCCGGGCAAGAATTGAAGCAGGCTGTACCCCGGTCGCTACTGCTCCGTCTTCTCTTGTGAACCGCGCTGGCCGACGACGTCGTCCGGATGGACCGCCGGGCGCCTGGCGCGGCCATCCGGGCCGGCAGCGTGATCGAATCCCTGCCATGGCAACCGTGAACGCCCCTGGCGTCGTCGCCGCCAGTTCGGATCCGTCGTCGGATCCGTCGCTGCGCATCACCCACCTGCTGCTGTCTGTCCAGTCCGTCGTAGTCGTGCTCGTCTCGGTAACCGACTGACGACGCTGGGTGAGGCCTATGTCCTGCCCAACGAGTTCCTGCGCTGGCTCGACCTCAACAACATGCTGCTTGCGTTGGCCAGCCTGCTCGCCTTCTACCTGTTGCAGCGGCACCTGACAACCGGCGCGCCGATCGCCGCGGCGGCCCGATGGGGATCAACCGCGCTCGGGCTGGCCTTCATCCTCGGTGCCTACCTGATCGCAGCCAGCTACGGCCATCACGAGACGACCAACTACCTGCACGGACGGTTCTGCCCACCAGAGGACACCGGGCAGCTGTGCGAGATCATCCGCTACCACGACGACGGCTTCTCACACCTACTGTTCTTTGCCGGCTTCACGATCATCAACCTGGTCATCATGCTGACCCAGGTACGCCATCCGGCCCGCCGCCCGCTGACCGCGCCGGATGTCGCCGCCCTGGCCGGCAACGCGGTGTTCATCGCCGCCGGGATCGCCGCCAACCTGGCCTTCGAGGCGATCAGCCACGACCTGTACGTGGTGGCCGCCGTCGCCGTGGCCGCGGTCGGCCTGCTGATACGCCGTCGCGGCCAGCCAGTCCTCGTCTACTACGCAGTCGCATACGTCCTCGGTCTCACCGTAACCGCCGCGCTCAAACTCGCCGGCACCGGCTGAGGCCGGTCTGCTTCGACCAGGCCTGAGCCCGTCAATTTCTGCCGGTAAGTAGGGGCGCCGGCCATGCACTTGTGAAAGCGTCCTACGATGCCGTCCTGGCCCGAATTGATCGAATGAGAAGCTCGATCGCTTTGCATCCTCATCTGCCGCTGACCGAGCGTGCTGCGATTGGACGGTCGTCCGACTCTGCCGAGTTGAGTGCGGACCGCCGTGTTACATCTCGCATGCGTTAGCGTGCGGTCATGCCGGTGCGGTCTGGTCCACCTATGGACGCTCGGGCGTGGGCGGCTTTGGCCGCCTCGCATCTCGGCGACCTCCCGCCGCAGCTCATGGACGAGCTCCTGGACGGCGCGCGACGGTTGGAGGTCTCCGCGGGCGCGACGATCCACCAGGAGGGCGAGCAGGTTCCGCACGTCGAGGTGGTTGTGCACGGTCTGGTGCGGGTGCACGTGACCGCGCCCGACGGTCGCACGCTGACGGTGCGATACTGCCGGGTAGGCGCCCTGATGGGGATACTTTCGCTCTATACCATGCCTTTCGTCATGCCCGCGACGACGCAGGCGGTGGTGGACTCTGACCTGTTGGCGATCAAACCGGTCGTGGTACGGCGGCTGGCCGATCATGACGTGCGGGTGGCCAAAGCGTTGCTGGCCGAGCTCAGCGAGCGGGCCTTGGCATTAGTCGCGGAAATCAGGAGCTCGACGTTCTCGAACGTGCGCCAGCGCATCGCGCGCCATCTACTTGATCTTGCTTCGGAGCGCCAACGAGGCGCGGACCTCATCGCGCCGATCAGCCAGCAGAACCTCGCCGACGCCGTCGGCACGGTACGAGAGGTCGTGGTGCGGACCCTGCGCGACCTGCGACAGGAGGGCCTGCTAAAGACCGAGCGCGGCGGGATTGCCATCACCTCGCCGGAGCGCCTCCTCGTGGAGGCGTACGGCCAGGACGCCTATGCACCTCAGGCGTGGAACATGGGTCCCTGACTAGCACGGGTCGCCGACAGATGCTATGGCAATGACCACCTTGCCAGCCCCGGCCACGGGGCCACATGCACTGGAGCCGACTGACGAGCTCTTCGGCCTGGAGGAGCTCCAGCTAGCGGGTCGGAATCGCGGTATGCCGTTGGAGGCGATGCGCTACGACGTGACCCCGGCCGGGCTGCACTACCTGCTGATTCACTTCGACATCCCGGCCATCGACCCGATGCTGTGGCGGCTGCAACTGGGCGGCTCGGTCAACCGGTCGCGGACGCTATCGCTGGAGGAGATCCGAGCGTATCCACGCCGGACCATCCCGGTGACCCTCGAATGCGCCGGCAACGGGCGAGCCCGGCTCCACCCTCGCCCGGTCAGCCAGCCGTGGCTGGTGGAGGCGATCGGCACCGCCGAGTGGACAGGCACACCCCTCGGCCCGCTGCTTGAGGAGGCGGGTCTCGCCAAGGACGCGGTCGAAGTTGTGTTCAGAGGCAGCGATCGTGGTGTGCAAGGCGGCGAGGAGCACGACTATGCACGCAGCCTCACGGTAGCCGATGCGATGCGGCCGGAAGTACTCCTCGCATACGCGATGAACGGCGTGGCGCTGCCGCCGCAGCACGGCTTCCCGCTGCGGTTGATCGTGCCCGGTTGGTACGGGATGACCAGCGTGAAATGGCTGAACTCGGTCGAGGTGGTCACAGATCCCTTCGACGGCTTCCAGCAGACGATCGCTTACCGTTATCAGCGGGATGCCGACGATCCGGGCACGCCCGTGACCCGGATGCGGGTTCGCGCCCTCATGATCCCGCCGGGCATCCCCGACTTCTTCAGTCGCCGACGACTCGTGGACCACGGTCGCGTGACCCTTGCGGGCCGGGCCTGGTCTGGGGCAGGACCCGTCCAGCGCGTGGAGGTCGCCGTAGACGGCGACTGGGCCTCCGCCGCCTTGGACCCGCCCGTCGGAGATTTCGCATGGCGCGGCTGGTCATTTGAGTGGGACGCCTGTCCCGGCGAGCACGAACTGTCGGTCCGCGCCGTCGACGCAATCGGCGATGTGCAACCTCTGGAACAACCGTGGAATTACCAGGGAATGGGCAACAATCTGGTCCAGCAGGTCGCGGTAACCGTGCGGTGACCTCACGGGGCCCGAAAATCCGCTCAGCCTCGCCCCTTGGCCGAAGGGCGCCCCGTCAACGCTCGCGTTACTGCCCGTCGAAGGAAACGCGTTCCGACTCTCCGAGATGCTGTAGGTATTGCGCACACGGCATCCTCAATTGCCGCTATCCGGGCGGGCGTCGGTCAGCCGGAGTCCGGTATCAAAATTCAGGGGATACGCCGACCTCTGTGTTCACGGATTCGTACCGCCGCACAGAGGATGCGATCCTACAAGCGTGCCGGTTGCGCATCATGCGCCGCTCGGCCGCGTCCGCCGAGTTCCGTGTCGGGGACCGCAGCCCACAACGGATGTAGCAATCTGCCACCGCTGGTGGCCGCGGCGCTCGCTGCTGCTCAGCGCGCCCGCTTTGCCTATTCTTGTCTGCCTGAACAAGGTCAGTTGCTGCGTGTTCTGGCCGGTGGGGTGGGGGCCGGCGTGATCGGTGAGACCGGTACTGGCTGCGGTGTGGGCCTGGCCTGGCTTGCCTGCGGGGCGCACCCTGACGCCCGGCTGATCAGTGTCGAACGCGACCCGGCGAGGGCGGCCATTGCAACCGGGGTCTTCGCCGATGAACCTCGGGTACAGGTGCATACCGGTGACTGGCGTGATCTGGCCGAGGACGCCCCGTTCGATCTACTGGTCCTCGACGGCGGCGGTCAAGGCAAGGCCGACGAGCCACCACTGGACCCCCGCGACTGGCTGCGCCCGGGCGGCGTTGCCGTCCTGGACGACTTTGCCCCAATGACGACCTGGCCGCCCACTTACAACGGGCAGCCCGACACCGCCCGGATGTACTGGCTAGGTCATCCACGACTGCGTGCCGCCGAGGTCAAAGTGACTCCTACGGCGGCGTCAATCCTCGCCACCTACCTCGGCTGACCCATACAGGCGCGGCAATCAACACCGGTGCATTCACATAGCCGCGAGTCGCGCATCCATTCCGGCGAGCGGGTTTGTCCGGTCGGGTCAAATCAGGTAGGAACAGACCGACGATCGTGCGGAGGCCCGGGACCACCAGGTCATGCGCGCGTTGTGAGCACCGCTGGATCGTGTTGACGGAGGCCGGCCCACGAACGTTTCGCGGCCGCATCGGCCGCCGTAAACAGGGAGCTCCAAGCGGCCGTCCGCCGCGCGATCGCGGCCGGCCGGCTGCCAATCGTGGTTGCTGGGTCGTGCGATGCCGCGATCGGAGTCGTGTCCGGCTTGCCGCATCGACGCTGCGGCATCGTCTGGGTCGACGCGCACGGCGACTTCAACACGCCGGACTCGTCGGTCAGCGGTTTCTTTCCTGGCATGTCGCTGGCCATCGTGACGGGTCATTGCTACCAGGAGCTCTGGGCGGCGTTAGGAAGTCGTCCGCCGGTGCCGGAGACCGAGGTCGTGTTGATCGGGGTGCGCAGCCTGTCTCCGCCCGATGAAGCTCGCCGGCTGCGGCACTCCGGCATCCAGGTCATCGCCTGGGAGCGCGGCGAGCCGCGCGGCGATGTCGGGTCGGCGCTGGACCGGCTGGCCAGCCGGGTCGACGAGGTCTACCTGCATATCGACAACGACGCTTTTGATCCACTCACCGCGCCAGGCGTCGTGGACGAACCGGTCCCGGGCGGGCTGTCCCTGCCGGCCATGGAGGCGGTGATCCAGGCCGTCACCACGCGGTGTCGGGTCGTAGCCGCGACCGTCGCGACGTATGCCCCTGTCAACGACCGGCACGACCAGACCTTGAAGGCCGACCTGCGAATCATCGACCTCCTCGGAAAGCACGCGGCTGCTCAGGGCTGAAGAACTCGTGGTCCCAGCGCCACGCCCGATCCGCGAAGTCCGCTCATAGCCGATGTGAGCGCGTTGCGGTGATGCGAGCGCGAACGGCTGTCACGGATCGATCCGTGGTGGCGAGCGCTCGTGACGTGCCGAGGTCGCCGATCCGGGTAGCGTGGACGACGATGAGCGAATCGTTGGACCTGCCGGATGCGGTTCCACCCCGTGCTGTCGTGTTCTTCGACGTGGATGGCACGTTGGTGCCCGGAACGAGTTCCTCGCAGTACCTTGCGCGGTCGCTGGGGCACCTCGACGATCTCGTGATCGCAGAGGCTGGTTACGACGTCGGCGAGTTGAGCAACCAGGAGGTGTGCATCCGCGACGCCCTCAGCTGGCGGGATCACACAGTGGCTGACGTCGATGCTTGGCTGCGCGGCCTACCGCTGGTTCGAGGAATCGCCGAGACCGTCGATTGGTGCAGGGCACATCGCCTGGAACCTCACCTCGCCACCCTCGCCTGGGAGCCGGTCGGACTACATCTGGTACGGCGGCTTGGATTCGCGGGCTTCTGCGGTCCACGGTTGGTGGTCATCGATGATCGCTACACCGGTGAAGTCGAGCGCCATTTCGACGAGTACGACAAGCTGGCGTCAGCCGCGGCCGTCGCTGCCGACGCCGGAGTACCGCTGTCCACGTGTGCCGCTGTCGGCGACAGCCGCTCAGACCTCCCGCTGTTCGCCAACGTGGGCCTTCCCATCGCCTTCAATGCATCACCCGCCGCCAAGGCGGCCGCCACTCACGTAGTCGACGGCGACGACCTGACCGCGATCCTGCCTCACCTGAAGACATGGCTGGACACCTTGTCCCACCGACCCGTGCCGAACCCGAAGCCTGCATCCAACCTGACCACGGGCAAGCTCCGAGCCTGACCGCTCATGCCGCGAGTGGTGCGTTCACGTTGATCGAATTGCCGGAGATAAGAGCGGTGCCGTTCGGGATCGCGGTTCTGGCGGTCGCTGTCACAGGGCTGGACGCAGGCGATACAGTCTGGCAAGGGCGGGGGTGTCGTGGTTGGCTGGTTCTGATCTCATTGTGCTCGACGGGGGTTGGGCAATGGACGCCGACCGGGCCAGTCGTACCGCGGTGCTGGTTTGCCAGGGGCGCGCGGCTGCGCATGGGCGTATCGCCGAGGGCCGATTCGCCGACCCGATGGCGATGGCGTTGCTGCGTGATGACGAGCGTGTCGCTGTGCAACGAGTGCGTGAGGGTGTCCCGCCCAAGGGCTGGGGCGAGCGGGTCGAGTTCGAGATGGTGCGGGCCAGCGCCGAGGTCATCGTGCCGCGTACGGTCGCCATCGACGATGCCGTCCGCGCCCGGCTGTTGCCGCAGTTGGTGATCATTGGTGCTGGCTTGGATGACCGGGCCTGGCGGATGCCGGAGCTGGCCGGCTTCGAAGTCTTCGAGGTCGACCATCCGGCCTCGCAGCGGGACAAGCGCAGCCGGGTCGGAGATCTTCAGCCGCTGGCGAAATCCGTGCGGTTCGTGCCGGTCGACTTCACCCGCGAACGGCTGGACACGGCTCTGGCGTCAGCAGGTCATCGGCACGAGGAGGCCACGACATGGATCTGGGAGGGTGTCGTGCCCTACCTCAACCGAGCCGAGGTTGCCGCCACCGTCCAGGCCATCAGCGGCCGATCGACGGCGGGCAGCCGCCTGGTCGTCAACTACCAGTCGCCGGCGCTGTCGGCCGCCTTCGGTCGCCTGGCGGCACGGGCCATGACGGCGATGGCACGGCGACGCAGCCCCTGGGCGGATGAGCCCCGACGCTCGTCGTGGACCCCGACAGCCATGTCTAAACTGCTCGCCGGCTACGGCTTTGACCTCAACCGGGATGACGACCTGCTCACGCTCGCGCAAGACCTACCCGTCCCGGTACGCCAACGCCGGTCCCTGCAAACCGGACACGTCGCCATCGCCGACCGATAACCCCTGCTTCGGGCCGCCCCTTCGCGACGCGACCACCACGGAGTCCGCAGGTTCCACCGGACGGGCGCGACGAGAGCGCAGCGAGCGTCCGCGCCCAGGGCCGCGTGGGACGTCCTGACCTTGTGCGTGCCGATAATTGCATCCATGCAGTTCAAGCGGCGTGTACGTACTCACGCAGGATGCCGCCGAGTCGATCACTTCGTCGGATGCTGACGTGGTCCAGTTGATCCGGTTCGGTGATCGTTGGGGGACATTGACCAGCAGCGGTCGTGGCCGCCGGTACCGCGGGTGTGCACCGGTTGATCGATCCGTTGCTGCACCGCCCCGGTCCTCGAGCCAACGGTGATGGGCCACGTAGAGTGAAGGGCGGTCGTTGTCGTCGCGCCGGAGAGGGCATCGTTGAGAACGCGCTGTGCCGAGCGTCTGCTCGCCGCCGCCGCCGCGCTGGGAATCGCAGCCGCGCTGGCCGGGTGCGCAGGGACGCCAGCCAAGCACCCTTCCAAGCCAGCGTCGACCGCTCCTGGGACGGCCGCGACGCGGCCGTCGCCCGGCCCGCCGCACGCCATGGGCGACAAGGTCGTGCTCGGCGGCACGGTCCAGGCGGTGGTGTTCCAGTACCGCCAGCCCGCCGCCCCCGACCCTGCCGCGGCCGGGCCGAGCGTGTCGCCAGCCTTCGGCGGCCCGGCCGCGTCGGCGTCGTCCGTGGCGCCCGGCGGCCGAACCTACGGTGCCGCGGACGTCCAGGTGTGCGTCAACAGCAAGGCCACCACGACCGTCACCGTGAGCTGGAAGACGTGGGCGCTGGTGTACGCCGCCTTCACCGTCGTGCCGGCGAGCACCACCGACTCTGAGCAGTTCACGCAGCCGGCGTTCCCGTTCGCCGAGCGGCTGGTACCGGCGGGACGGTGCGTACGCGGCTGGATCACCTTCCCGGTCCCGGCGGACCAGCGGCCGACCATGGTCGAGTACCAGCCCCACGGGTACATCGCCGACTGGACCGTTCCCAGCAGCTGAAACCCGTCAGTCGCCTCCGACCCGACATCACCGTCTGCATCCCCGGCCGCACTTACCTGCCGCGGGTGGTGCGGGGCGCCCGCCCGGCGTGATTGCTTGCGGACGACCCTGTGGGTACAGGCAGGGTCACTGCGCCTGGCCGACTTTCCACCAGCTACTAGCCATGTGTTTAGCTTCTGTCCCGATGATCTCCCCAACCAAACACCCTGGCGCATCGTGTCGGCGAGGACTCCAACCCGCAGAGAAACGGCAGCCATGACGTTCCCTGCCATAGAGGATTGTACCTGTGCCGGAAGGGTCGAACGGTCCCCTCAGCCGGGACCCACCGGCCTGGCAGCATTGGGTCCGTCCCATGTGGACGATCGGATCCGGTCTGGATGCGGCGACGTCGAGGCAGGTTTCGGTGGCTACCTGAGGCACGACTACAATGACGCCGACGGCCTCGGGTTCGTCAACCGGCGCGGTCAGACATTCGCCACAGCAAATCCGCTGCTGATGGGACTGCTCGTGATGACGGGTTACGGTAGCAACGAATCCGACTGGGCACAGGATCTCTGGGGCCGTACTTTCCTGTCGACCGCGGTCACCGAAGGCGATCAGGACCGGCCGCTGGTGCCCGGTACCAGGCTGCGGGTGACCTTTGAGGATGGGTTTGTGCGGGCCGACGCCGGCTGCAACCACCTGACGGGCCGGGCGGCGTGGAGCGCGCGGTGGATCCGGTGCTGGTTGTAGAAGGTCTCGTACTCGCAGAGCGCGTGTAGCAGGTGGGCCCGGTTCACGACCAGGGTCCGGTCGAGGAGTCCGGCTCGGCATGAGCGCACCCAACGCTCCATGACCGCGTTCATCCGCGGCACGCGGACACCCGTCTTCGTGATAGCGATGCCCTCGTCTTCGAGGACCGCGTCGAATGCGGCCGTGTACCTGCTGTCGAAGTCCCGGATAAGGTATTTCGCGGCGGCGGCGGCGTCTTGGAGATCTATCACCAAGTTCCTGGACAGTTGTATGGTCCAGGCAGCGGTGGGGTGGGCGGTGGCGCCGAGGATGTGGATACGGCGGGTGGCGTGCTCGCAGCCGGCTGCCGGTCACCGTTCCCGCCGCGCCGAGAAACGTCAACCACATCGCGGGTACCCCTTCGCCAACGTTGCACCGAGCCTCATGCCATCGTGTCGGGCGCGACAGGGCCGGAAGACCCGGACGGCGTGCGGCCGCAAGCCGCAGGTTTCGTCCGGGTCAGGGGGAGGGCGCGTCCCCCGCCGTCTCGTCGGCTGGCGGCGGATGACGTCGTCGCCATTGTTCGTACCCGGCGACGGCGGTGGGGAGGGTCGGGAAGATGTGGTCGTGGCCGACCTTGGCGGTCAGTCCATAGGCGTCCAGGTCGTCGAGGAGATCCTGTTTGACCCGGGCGAGGGCCAGGACGATGCCGCGGCGGTCCAGTTCGCGCCGTAGCCGGAAGTCGTCGGCGTTGGCGAAGAACAGCGGCGAGTCGTACCGGTAGACGACCAGCCCCGCAACGGTGCGCGCCTGCGGGTAGTCGTCCACGTCGTGCATGCCGGCCAGTCCGGGTACCAGGCCCTGAATCGCGTCGTGGGGTCGGGCCACCCGGGCCAGCATCTCGGCGACGGACAGGCCGACGGCCAGCAGTACGCCGTAGAGGATGTCGAACACCAGCACACCGGCGAGTGCGCCGAGCGCCAGCATGAGCTCACTGCGCCGGAACGCCGCCAGCCGACGGAAGCCGGGCAGGTCGATCAGCCGCACGGCGGCGTAGACGACGATCGCGCCCAGGGCCGCGGTCGGGAACCGGGTCAGCAGCGGCCCGGCGAACAGCAGGGTGGCCACCACCGAGGTGAGCGCGACGAGCGAGTACGCCTGGGTTCGGGCGCCGGCGGCGGAGGCGAGCGCGGTACGGCTGCCGCTGCTGCTGACCGGCAGGCCGTGCAGCAGACCAGCGCCGATGTTTGCGGTGCCGAGGGCGAGCAGTTCCTGGTTCGCGTCGATCTCGTGGTTATGCCGGGTGGCGAAGGCCCGCGCGGTAAGCATGTTGTCGGTGAAGCCGACGAGCAGCACCCCGAACGCCGGCAGCACCAGTTCACGCACGTCCCGGAGGCGGGGCAGGGCCGGTGCGGGCAGCCCGGACGGGATCGCGCCGATCACGTCGATGCCGCGGTGCTCCAGCCCGAAGACGGCGACGGCCACCGTGGCCAGGAGTACCGCGAGCAGCGGCCCCGGAGCGGTCGGCAGGCGCCATTGCAGGACGAACAGGAACGTCAGCACCACGGCGGCGAACACCAGCGTGGTGACGTGCACCTGGGACAGGTGCGCCACGAACGAGGCCAGCTGCGCGAAGAAGGTCCCCCCGCGCACGGACACACCGGTCAGCTTGCCCAGCTGTCCCACCATCAGGATGACCGCCACGCCGGCCAGATAGCCGACCAGGATCGGCCTGGACAGCAGGTCGGCGACGAAGCCGAGGCGCATTGCCCAGCAGATCAGACACAGCAGCCCGACCATGATGGCGAGGCCGGCGGCCAGCTGGGCGTGGCGAATCGGGTTGCCGGCGGCGAGGGGGCCGACCACCACGGCGGTCATCAGCGCGGTGGTGGACTCCGGACCGACCGACAACTGGCGGGAGGAGCCCAGCACCGCGTAGACGGCCAGCGCCGGCACGATCGCCCACAGCCCAGCCACGGGCGGCAGGCCGGCGATCGTGGCGTATGCCAGGACCTGCGGCACCAGGTACGCGGCGACGGTGATCCCGGCGATCAGGTCGCCGCGCAGCCACTGCCGCCGGTACCCGGCGAGGACGGCCAACCCGGGCAGCAGGGCTCGGGCGGCGTGGCGTAGACGCGGCTTGACCATCGGCGCGCTCAAGCGCCCCCAAACAGGCGGCGGGGGATGGGACGGGCGTTGGATGGACCATACGTGCGCCGATGCCGTACCCGCACGCGGGCGCGCTGTTCCGGTGGCAGATCAGTGTCGTCGACCAGGACGACACCCATGTGTACCAGCCGGCCTGCTGTTCATCCCGTTCGGTACCTGCCGGCCGGACGAGGCGGTCAAGCCCGGGCCTGGTCCATCCCCGACCGGATAGACCTGGTGCTGGGTGAAACCGACCGGGTCGACACCGCGCGGGTCGCGGTGCGCGTCTTCGTTGGGGACACCGGCGACCCGACCGCGTTCGTTGAGGCCGTGGACACCGTGCGCAAACTGGCCGCCGATGACGGGCCGCTGCAGATGACCCTGTTCGACCAGCACGACCTCGCCGAGATCAGCCACCCCGACTACCCCGGCGAACGTCTCGTGGCCTGCCGCAATCCGATCCTGGCCAGGAGCGCACCGGCAAGCGCGAGGAACTGCTGGCCGCCACCGAGCAGGCCCTCGCCCCGATCATCACCGCCATGACCGACGGCCGGCTGCACGGCGCCGCCGCCATCGGGCTGAAAGTCGGCCCGAGCGTCAACCGCACGTCAATCTCGTTGCTGGAATTTTCCGCAGCAGACCAGTGTGTCCTCCGATGTCGTGGACGCCGAGCCGGCCGCATGATAATTCTCGTGAACGCGACGACGGTCCTGCTCATCGTGGCCGCCTTCCTGGCCAGCGCGGTCGAGATGGTCGAGGCCCTCGCCATCGTGCTCGGCGTCGGGGTGTCGGCAGGAGAGGGGAACGCCGCGACCGCCGGGACGGTGTGACGCCGTACCCGCAAGTCGAACTCGAGGAAGTGCTGAGCGTGCGTCCCCTGCGCGAAGATCGCGAGCTGCGGAGCCCGGAACGGATCGAACGCGCGCATCCAGGCCCCTCAAATCCGTACAGGTGATCCGGCGCGGAACGCTACGTAGCGCGGTGCGATGCCGGCATCACGGAAATGCGTAGTATCGGTCGGACCTAGCCCTCCTTGGCCATCCGTAGTTGCTCGCTTGGTTATCGCCGTGTCATGGGTTGTCGGCCAGGTTCCGGACACAGGCTGCGAGAGTGTCAAGCAGTGCCTGCTGTCGTGCGGGGGTCAGGCCGGCGCACATTTTCTTCTCGATGCTGCGGACTGCCGCGCTGGCCGCGTGCAGGTGATCGCGGCCGGCCTGGGTGAGTGCGGCGGGTACGCCGTCACGATCCACGACAAGCAATGAGCGCCACCACGAGTTCCTTCCGGATGCGGGCGCGCGGCCCCTTTCTCACTCACCGCCGCTGCCCGCTTCACGGAAGGCTTCCCGGCCGGGCAGGGCGGCGGCCACAACGCGCGGCTCGACCTCGCGTTCCCCGCCGAGAGCGACTGGACGACCGTCGGGGTACGCGTCAGCGAGGACCGGGCGGAGTTGCGCGCCGGCATCGTGGCCAACCCTGGCGCGCTGCCGCTCGAGCGGATCCGCAGCCAGGTCGAGCGCATCCTGTCCCTCGACGTGGACGGCACCGGCTTCCCGGCGGTGGCACAGCGGGACCCGGTCGTGCGCGACCTGCAGGTACGCTATCCCGGCCTACGGCCGGTGCAGTTCCACAGCCCGTACGAGGCCGCCGCCTGGACCATCATCGGACACCGCATCCGCATGACCCAGGCCGCCGGCATCAGAACCCGGATGGCGACTCAACTCGGCGACGGCATCGACTTCGGCGACCGGCAACGCCCGTCGTTTCCGGCACCCGACCGGCTCACCGCCCTCCAAGAGTTCCCCGGACTCACCAGACGCAAGATCGAGCAACTCCAGGCCCTCGGCCGAGCCGCCGGCCAAGGCCACCTCGACGCCACCGCGCTCCGCAGCCGGCCACCCGACGAATCACTGGCACACCTGCAGACACTGCCCGGCATCGGCCCCTTTTCCGCCGAGCTGATCCTGCTGCGCGGCGCCGGCCACCCCGACGTCTTCCCCATCCAGGAGAAACGGCTGCACCGCGCCATGGCCGCCGTCTACCACCTCGGCCCAAACCCGACCCAGGCCGCGCTGCAAGCCATCGCCGCCAACTGGCGCCCCTACCGCACCTGGACCGCGCTACTGCTGCGCACGTGGCTCGAGGACGTCACCCACGAGATCACTGACGGCAGACACGCCAACGTCCTCCCTGACCGGATCAACCCAAACCGCAGCCACGACACCACCTGAGGCCCGGGACAATCTCGACAGAGCCACAATCCGAGGGCTTACTAGCTTTGTCAGGATCTGCAGAACGTTTTGCGCAATTTCATGAAGTCCTTCGTCGGCCGCTCTGTCAGTTGATGCTGCCAACACGTCGAGACCGGGCACAGAGTTGCAGGGGTTGCAGCAACGCCACCCGACGGCCGCCAAAATCTCCGGCCGAACACGATCGGAGCCCGAGTACTCCGGACTCGAAGGGCGCGGTAACTGCACCATCCGCGTCTGCCGTCAGTCGCGCAGGACTGCGGGTCGGACGGCGTTATTCGGTGGTGGTTGCGTGCGGCCGTCGGCGCAACGTCCAGCCGGGGAGTATGTCTCTGCGACGCGGCGGGCCCACCCGCCCGCGTACGTCTCGTAGGCGTCGCGGGCGGCCCACTCCTCGCTCGTCACGTGCTGACCGTAAGGACTGTGGCCAGTGGTGCTGCCGGAACGCTCCCTCAGCGGCATCATGCAGCCATGACCTATCCGCTGGGCGGCCGTAGCGGGGATGTGGCCGGGCCGTCCGGCTACACCTACGCGGGCGTCGTGGTCCGCTTGGACGGCGTGCCGTCCGGCAGGCCATGCACCCGCCGGGATGTGCTCGCGGCACTGCGGGAGGTTCGGTTCAGCGGTTGGCTCGGACAGCCGGAGGGCGGCTGGCTGGTCGCTGTCGCCTCTTCCGGGGACGAAACCGTCGCCGCTGGCCGCCGTGGCGTGGTCGGCGTCGGCGAATGGCTGGCGGACCGGCTCGCCGCGACGGTCCTCGCCATCCGGGTGGTTACCGACCGGCAGCTGCTGCTGGCGCTATGGGTGGACCGCGAAGAGGTCGGCCGCTACCTCAGCGACCCGTCCTACGGCCTCGGCGCGGACGACGACACCCTGCCCGACCCGCTCGGTATCGAGCACGCCGCCGCCTTCGCCGCCGCCTGTGGGCACCCGGAGGCCGCCGAAGACCTCGCCGAGCTGCTGGCCGAGGAGCTCGATCCAGAAAGCGTCATCGAATCCGAACGGCTCGTGGGCGTTCTGCGCCTGCTCGGGCTGCCGAGGTGGCTGGTGGCAGCGTCGTCGTTGCCGCGCGACGTCCCCACGGGCCCCCGAGCGCCGGACGTGACGCGGCTCGGCGCTGGCGTGCCAGGGTTCCTTGGGCGGGTGTGCGGCCGGGCTGCGGACCTCGTGCGGCGGCGACGTCCCCCGCCGCCGGCCGTCACCGACGCTCCGCGCGGCGGAGCCGACGTCGACCCGTGGGGACTCTGAGCACCGGTCTGCGTCCTCCGCGCTCGTCGTAACCGTCGATGGGAAACGGGACTCGGTCAGGAAGCCGACGAATGTACAGTTTCGTGGTCAGCGTCGTAGCGCCACAGCTCGGGCACCGCCCAGACCAGGAGTGCAACGGTCAGTACGGTGAGGGCGCCACCGATGCCGACCGCCCAGCGGGCGCCGAGCACAGCACCGCCGAAACCGTGCAGCATGTTGGCCAGTTGCGGACCGCCCATCAGGACGACGGTGAGCGAGCCCTGGATCCGGCCGCGGAGGGCGTCATCGCTATGTGCCTGCGAGATCGCGTTGCGAAACGTGCTCAGTACCAAGTTGACGGCGCCGCCCGCGACCAGCGCCACCAGTGCGATCCGCAGGTCCGTGGTCAGGCCGAGCAGCACCACACAGCCACCCCAAGTCATCGCGGCGGATGCCATGAGCGCGCCATGCCGGCTTGCTCGGCTGAACGTTCCTGACAGTAGCCCGGCGAGGAACACGCCGGCCGGGTATGCCGCGAACAGCAGGCCAAGCTCCACGCCGCCGCCGGCCGGGCCGCTGTACGTACGCTCGGCCAACTCCGGGAAGAGCGCGACCGGCAGCGCGAAGACCATCGCGGCCAGATCCACGGCGAGGATCGCGATCAGCACCCGCCGGCCGGCGAGGTATCGGAAGCCGTCACCCAGCCGGCGCAGCGTGCCCTTCATGCGGATTGCCTGCGCGCCCGCTGGCGGGGGCATCGCCGGCAGCTTGGCCACCGCCCACAGCACGACGCTGAGCGCGAGCGCGTCGAGCAGGTAGAGCGTACCGAGGCCGATGGCCGGGATCAGCACACCGGCGAGCAGCGGGCCGACGACGGCGCCGGTGTAGCGGGTCAGTGAGCTGAGGCTGTTGGCCGCGACCAGCTGCTCGGTGGGCACCACGCGGGGCACCGCGGCGCCCATTGTTGTCATGGTGGCGCCGAAGCTGACGGCATGTATGGCGACAAGCACCAGCAGCACCGGGACCGAGTCGAGCCCGAGCACGGCGTTCAGCCACAGGCCGAGGTAGGCCAGCCCGAGGCCGACGTTACCGGCCAACAGCAGTCGCCGGCGGTCCATCGCATCGGCGAGGGCGCCGCACCACAGCGCCGAGATGATGAGGGCGCACATCGACACCGCCGCCGACATGCCGACCACTGCCGACGATCCGGTCAGCGTGAACAGCTGCGTCGGCACCGCGATGAGGCTGAACGAGCCACCAACCGCCGAGACCGCCGACGCCATCCACAGGCGGCGGAAGGCGGGAATCGTCAGGGGTCGGCGGTCAACGACGTACGTACCCAGATTCACAGCGTCCCCACCTCGGCGACGACGCAGGCGATGTCGTCGGGTGCGCCGCCCTCGTGGGCCAGCGCGATCAGCTCCTCGACCGCCTCGTCCGGACTGCTCCGGCGCCTCAACACGGCGCTTATCGACTCTGTCGATACGACCCGGGTCAGGCCGTCGGAGCACAGTAGGTAGCGGTCGCCAGCCATGGCCTCGTGCACCGACAGGTCGGGCCGATGACCGCCGCCTCCGGTGATGGCCCGCACCAGCATGGCGCGTTGCGGGTGCGAGTCAGCCTCCTCCGGCGACAGCCGTCCCTCGTCCACCAGCGACTGCACCCAGGTGTGGTCGTGGGTGATCTGAAACAGCTCATCGTCGCGCAACAGATACGCCCGAGTATCTCCAATGTGGACCAGGCCCAGATGGGAGCCGGACCACAGCATCGCGGTGAGCGTGGTGACCGCCTCGCCATTGTCGGTATCCGCGGCGATGCCCTGCACGACCCGCTCGGCGTCGCCGACCGCCTCGGCCAGCGCGTTGAGCAGTTCGTGCGCCGGCACCGCACGCGCCTCCAGTGGCCTCAGCGTGGCGATCGCCGCGGTACTTGCGCTTCCACCCCCGGCCCCGCTCACACCGTCGGCGACCGCGAGCAACCGGCCACCGGCGTACGCCGCGTCCTCGTTACTCGTGCGTACCTTGCCGGTGTCGGTCCGTGCGGCGTACCGGATGCCGCGTGTGGCGTCGGTGTTGGTCATGGCGCTGCCCCTTCCGTTGAGGTAGTCGACGAGGAAGGTGGCGAGTTGCCCACGACTGGCCGTCTCCGCGACGACCTCGGCCCAGTATGCCGAGACCTCGGCTGCGGCCGCCGCGCGGTCGAGGCCGACCACCGCGCGGATGCGGGCCAGCGGCATGTCGAGCCGACGTAGCCACGCGATGAGCCGGGCTTGGTCGAGCTGACCGGGATCGTAGAACCGGTACCCCGATTCGTTGTCCACGGCCGCTGGCGGCACGGGCCCGAGTTCGTCGTCAAGGCGCAACGCCTTCGGCGAGAGCCGTGCGGCCCGGGCGAACGCCCCGATCGTCAACAGCTCCACCTGCGTCCCTCCTCTTCCCGACCGGCTGCGCCACGGTGGCGGCTTACTGAGGGGGCCGGTGCGTCGATCGTGGGGCTTACCCCAGGGGCAAGGTCCAGCCTGCCATTGGGCCGAATCTCGCGAACCACATGTTTGGTCCACCCTGACATCTTTGGTCGGCACATTTGCATTCATCGCCACCGTCAATCGAGATTGACCGCTCTCATTTGCCGCGAGTCGCGCGGTCATGCCGAAATGAGGACGTTCGAGCAAGACCAGGTGTCGGGTGCGACCCCGCGATCAGAGCTGGGACCAGGCCGTGTACGGGTCGTGATCTCCGCAGCGGTCACTTCAGCCAACCCTTGGCTGCCGCCGCTTGGCGCGCACCACGGGCCAACCATGCCACTGGGCGTCTCGGTTTGTCGTGGCCACGGTTTGGACTTGCTCGACCGCACCGCGACCGCCTGGCGTCCTGTTCACATTGATCTATGAAGGCCGGGCCATTGTCGCCGCCGTCGCGGTCGACCCCGCTGTCACTGCGCATCTCTCGGTCCTGCGCTGACCCGGCGGACATCCTCCACGTCTTGGATGACGCTGCCCTTGCGAGCGTATCGAGCTACGCCGATACTGATTAAATCCCGTCCGGAGTACGAGATCAGCTGACCCGCCCGATCCGTCTTCTGGCAGCAACGCACGGGCTCCCCCCATGATCCTATCGACTCCTGAGGAGGAGACAGTGAGGATCAAGTACACCCATCCCCGCGGCCGAGTCGCTCGGCTGCTCGCTGTTACCGTCGGTGCGGTCGCCGTTGGCATCTTCGCCGTGCCGACCAGCGCGGTGGCATCGCCTCAGGAGTACAGCACCAGCCAGCTCTCCGCCGCAACCAACGCGGTCGAGCGGTCGGGCGTTGCGGGCATCGCCTGGTACGTAGACGCCGCAGCGCACCGGGTTGTCATCAGCGCCGACAGCAGCGTCTCCCCCGCCGAGATCGCGACGCTCAGGCAGGCCGCCGGCGGCAACGCCGGTGCCCTCTGGCTCCACCGCACGGCCGGCGTCTTTACCCCGCTGCTGTCCGCCGGTGACGCCATCTACGGCGGCAGGTACCGTTGCTCGCTCGGTTTCAACGTGGTCAGCGGCAGCACCTACTACTTCCTCACCGCCGGGCACTGCGGAAAACTGGCCGACACCTGGTTCACCAACTCCGGCCACACCACGCTCATCGGCCCGACCGTCGCTTTCAGCTTCCCGGGCAATGATTACGCGCTGGTTCGCTACGACAACACCTCGCTCAGCCACCCCGGCGGGTACAGCGTCGCGGACGCCTTTGTCGGGGAGTCGGTCAAGCGCACCGGCTCGACCACCGGTACTCACAGCGGAACCGTGACCGCGCTCAATGTCACGGTTCGTTACGTCGGTCACCCCGGAGGCACCGTTAGCGGCTTGATCCAGACTAACGTGTGCGCTGAGCCCGGCGACTCCGGCGGCCCGCTCTACGACAGCACCAAGGCGCTCGGCCTCACCTCCGGCGGCAGCGGTGACTGCACCAGCGGTGGCACAACCTTCTTCCAGCCCGTTCGGGAAGCGGCCAACGCATACGGCGTGACCATCTTCTGATACACCCGGCGAGCCCGGCCGACAGACTCCCAGTTCTGCGGCCGGGCGCCGCCAACTCTTCCGCCGTACCTGACCACGGCATCCACAGGCATCGAACGAGCCGGCGGCCGCTCCTTGATGCGGTGACTGATTCCGCGAACGAGAAGCGACGCCGGCTGACCGGTTCGAGCGCGCACCAAGAATTGGGTAGGGCGATTCGTGAGCGAGCCGTCGGCCCGCGTCATGGGCACGCGAACGTCCGATTCTGCCGCGAAGCGCGTGCTCGTCGGTCGTGTCTACTGGTCGTCCGACTCTGTTGATGAGCGGGCAACCGTTGATAGGGGTAGGGACTGCTCACATGCTGCATATTTGTGGGATGGACCTGGCCATGGCGGAGTGGATTCGGGCACACGTTGATGCTGTAGGCCCATCGAGACGGTGCATTCTCGTCCGTGGGCCACGGTCATGCGGGTGCCAACCGCTGTTCGATTGGCCTACCGAACGCGACCCTCAGCCCCCAGTCCCACGGCCCGTACGACCGGCCGGGCGGTAGCGAGACCGATGATCGCCCCCATGGCGGCGCCCCCGACCGCCCATGCCGGCCCGGACGGGAGGTTAAGTCCGAGCGCCGAAGCCACCACCCACAGCGCCATGCCTCCGGCGACGAGTCCAATCATGTGCCGGAGCGAGTACGAGCCCCACAGCTGCGAGCTGTGCCGCAGGACCAACCATTGAAACGTCGCCGGGATGAGGCCAAGCGCGAGGACGCTCAGGGACACCGTGATGGCCACGCCGACCGGACCCGCGTCGTGGGCACCGACGCTCAGCCGCCCGTTCAATGCGCCGGTGAGTGAGCCGATGATTGCCCCGGCGAGACCCCACCCGGCGAGCGTCGCCGGGGCCCACCACCCGGCTCCACGAAGCCGTCCCCGCACGACGACCCACTGCGCTGCCCCGAGCCCAGCGCCCCACACACCCATCGCCGCCGCCGTCGGAGGTCCGTAGTGGCGGATGCCCTCGGCGAGTGAGGGAGCGAACACGACTGGCAGGTCCCCACCGCTCGGCGCGAGTGTGCCGGCGAGCATGCCCGCAATGGCAAGACCGATAGCACTGGCCAGGCCCCAGGCGGCTACGAACGGGTAGCGGGAAGGTGTAGGAGCTCGCACAACGCACACCACCTACGCTCGGCCCGGCGGCTGCAATGTCATGCCGGCATGGTACGTGTCCAGGCGTGGGCGACCGTTCGAGTGGCGTAGCATCGCAGCGAAGAGGTCTGATGGGACAGTCGACCGATCCCCTTGCTCGCCGCCTCGCCGGTGCGCTGCTCCTGGCAGGCTTCGCGGTCATGGTCCCTGGCATCGCGTTCGCCGTATCGTCGGAGACCGGCACGGAGTACGTCCCTCCCACGTTCTCCGCTCGCGCCGGCGGGACCCTCCTGATCGCGGCGGTGTCACTCACGCTTCTCGGCCTCGTCGCGTTCGATTCCGTGCTGTGGAAAGCCGGCGACCGAGTCCTGTCGGGCCTGGGCACGGTCGCCTACATCGCTGCCGCAGCCTCATGGGCGGTCGGTACGGGACGGGCGCTCGTGCAGTAGGAGTGGACCTACGGCCTGGAGGTGGCGTTCATCGTGGCGGCAGGATTCTCGATGTTTACGTTCGCAGCCGCGGTGGTCCGGACGAGAGTGATCCCGCGTTGGGTCGGCTGGCTGGCGGCTGGCTGGAGCGCCATTTGGCTGATCCTGTTCGCCATTCCACACGAGGGCTACCCACCGCTGGCCCCGCAGCTGGTCCCGTTGCTCTTCGGGGTTGCCCGGCCCGGGTCGACCAGGTAGCTGCTCTCGTCGGCGTTGGCGTCGTAGCTGACGGCTCGGGTCTGCGACAGGGCGAGGATCGAGTCGAACGCGTCCTTCTTGGCCGCCCGCACTCCACCGCGCCCACGTCTGCGTCACCGCAGGCGAGTCCTTCCGGCTCGCCGAAGCCACAAGCGGCAAGGGGGTGAAACCCCTCATCTGATCACCCGGGGTTGGACCGGCGAAGGCATTGCCTGGTTGCCGCTCGGCTGGCGGGAGTCGACGTTGGGGATCAGTGGGAGTGGGCTTCCTTTAAGGGTTTGCCGGCGAGACGGGCGGCGATGATGCTGGCGAAGTTGGCGCAGGTGGCGATGTCGTCGTGTGGGCAGGCCAGGGCGTGAGTGATGGCTTCTCGCGCGGTCTGAGCCTTGGCGATCTGTTCGTCGAGGTCGGCGATTTTGCGTTGGGCGATCGTCCGCCAGCCGTCGACGGCGTCGGCATGCGAGGCGAGTAGGGCCTTGGACTCGCGGAGCGAGGCCCCGACGTCTCGGAGCAGGAGGATCACGCCGACGAGCCCGATCGCGGACTCTGGGTAGCGGCGCTGACCCGAGACCCTGACCGGTGCCGGCATCAGGCCGAGTTCCTCCCAGTAGCGCAACGCCGAGGTGGCCACGCCCGTGCGCTTGGCCAACTCGCCGATGGTCAGATGCCGGTCACCCATCTTGACTTCAAGCGTACTTGAAGGCGTTGGCTGGCTTTCATGGACCCGCGGAGTGGACCCAACGAGGACCAGGCCCAGTATTGGAACGGCCCGGAGGCCGATCACTGGCTGGTCCACGAGCACCGCTACGAGCGCATGCTCGCACCCTTCACTCGCGTGGTGCTCGACACGGCGGCCGTGGCACGGGCCGATCGTGTGTTGGACGTCGGCTGTGGAACCGGGTCGACAACGTGCACCGCAGCGCGCACCGCGGCCGGCGGCCGGGCCCTGGGCGTGGACATCTCCGTGCCGCTGCTGCGCCGGGCCGAACAGCGAGCCCGACAGGATGGCCTGACCAATGTTCGCTTCGAGCGCGGCAACGTGCAAACGCATCGCCTCGTACCGGGAGGCTTCGATGTGGCCGTCAGCCGCTTCGGGGTGATGTTCTTCGGTGATCCCACCGTCGCGTTCGCCAACATCGCACGCGGCCTGCGACCCGGCGGCCGGCTGGTGTTCGTGTGCTGGCAGAAACTGGTGGACAACGAGTGGATCACTGTGCCCGGCGCCGCCGCCGCCCAGCCACCGTACGACGGATGGCCCGTCGGTTCGCGGGAACCGGCTGTGTCAGCGTCGTGGTTCCGGTTCAAATGCCGGGTGGGGCCCGCCCGGCTCCGGCCTGTGCGCCGACAATGGCCGGTGGTGTTGTCGTTGCGGAGGCCTGGGAGATCGGCGAAGAGCGGAGGAGCATGGTGGCCGAGCGGATGATCGAAGCGAACGGCGTGGAGCTGTGCACCGAGCCGTTCGGCGAGCCGACGGACCCGCCGATCCTGCTCATCATGGGTGTTGGCGGGTCGATGCTGTGGTGGGAGGACGGGTTTTGCCGGATGCTTGCCACCGGTGGGCGGTTCGTGATCCGTTACGACCATCGTGATACCGGCCGTTCGGTCACCTACGAGCCTGGGCACCCTCCGTACACAGGCGCCGACCTGGTCGCCGACGCCGTCGGCGTGCTCGACGCGTACGGCATTCCAGCCGCGCATCTGGTCGGCGTTTCCGCGGGCGGTGCGTTCGCGCAGCTGCTCGCGCTCGATTTCGCCGAGCGTGTTCTCTCGCTCGTCCTCATCAGCACGTCCCCGGCGACGCCCGGTGTCGGTGCGCTACCACCACCGACTGAGGAGTTCGGGCGTTACCTGGCAACGGCGGAGGTGGACTGGTCGGACGCCGACTCGGTGGTCGAATACCTGGTCGGTTACTCGCGCATGCTTGCCGGGGGCCGACGCCCGTTCGATGAGGCGAGACTGCGTGAGCTGGTCCGCCGAGATGTCGAGCGGGCGCGCAACATCGCCGCCGCGCAGAACCACGACGTCCTACCCGACGACGGACGGTCGGGCGAGCCTCTGTCCTCGATCGTGGTGCCCACGTTGGTGATCCATGGCACCGCGGATCCGATGTTCCCGCTTGAGCATGGCGAGGCGCTGGCCGAGCAGATCCCTGGCGCGCGCCTGCTGAGGCTGGAGGGGGCAGGCCACGGGGTCGGTCGAGCCGACTGGGAGCCGATCGTCCGCGCAATCCTCGAGCACACGGGCGGAGGCGACCGGGATAGCCGACGATGAGTCCTTCCGTGGGCAGCAGCGCCGAAGCCGAGGGTCCCGTGTGGAGCGCCGCCGCCTCGGGTTGGGTCACGTACTGGGCGCGGTTCGCCGCCCCCGCTCGCGAGGCGGTGGCGCAGGCGGCCGGAATCGAGGCGGGCATCTCGGTGCTCGATGTCGGGTGTGGCAGCGGCGAGTTCTGCGAGCTCGCTGCTGCACGTGGCGCCGGCGTCAGCGGCATCGACGCCGCGGGACTGATCGAGTTCGCCAGACGCAGGCTCCCTGGGGGCGGACCTTCGCGTCGGCCCGATCTTTCGCCACCGCTTTTCTCATCGATCTGTCATTTCCCTCAACTGCTGGGTCCGGCGACCGCTGCGATCTGCCCGCTCACGACCATCCAGGCGCGATGGCCGTCACGCAGGGTGATTGTCAGTAAGGCGCCTCTCCTACGAAGCGCGTGCAGCGTCGAGGCATACCCCTCGCTCATCCGCACCCGTCCAGGTGGGTGTAGGAGCCGCGGTAGGTGACCTCGGGTCGTCCTCGGCTGGAATCAGAACAGCAGCAGCGTCCCGGTGAGCAGGATGACGAACGAGTACCGCGCGATCTCGCCGAGCAGAAACGACCAGTGGTCGGGAAGGTCTTCCGCAGCAGCGCGCGGGTGCCCTTCGCGTCGCGGAACCTGTCATCCGACCAACGGCTCGTGCCCTCCAGAGCGCGCTCAACACCCATGACCGTTCATTTTTTCAGGCGCGCGCCGCCGGCGGTGGCGGTCTCGGCGGTGAGGACAGCCGCTGCGATCCTGCGGACGCGTTCGGGATCGGCGATCGTGTCGATCTCGGCGATCTTGCCGTCGGCGACAGTGAAGCTCATCACGGCGAACGGCCGTCCGCGCACGGTGACGACCACCCCGGGGGCTGCGTTCACCAGCACCGGGTGCAGGCGTGCGGCCGGCAGGGCGGCGCCCAGGAGCGCCTGCCGGGCCACAGCATCGGCGCCGCGGATCACCACCGAGGCTGCGGGGCGCTGGGCACCAAAGTCGGCTCGCGCCACGACGCCGGGGTGGAGCACGGCGACGAGGGCGTCGAAGTCACCTCGGCGCGCGGCGGCGAAGAAGGCGTCGACCACCGCACGCTGCCGGGCAGGATCGGGGTCGGGCGCGGGCATGCTGGCGCCCCTGACCCGGCGGCGTGCCCTGCTGGCGAGTTGCTTGGCCGCCGCCGGGGTCCGGCCCACGATGGGGGCTATCTCCCCGAAAGGCAGCTCGAACATGTCATGCAGGACGAACGCCAGCCTCTCGTCCGGCGTCAGGGTATCGAGCACGACCAGGAGGGCAAGGCCGACCGAGTCGGCCAGCAGCGCCTGCTCCTCCGGCTGGATTTCCCCCTCCGGGCTGATGACAGGGTCAGGTATGTGCACCGCGAGGGGCTCCTCGCGCCGGCGGTTGCGCGAGCGCAGCATGTTCAGGCACACGCGGGCCACGATCGTGGTCAGCCATCCGCCGAGGTTCGCGACGTCCGCGTCGCCCGATCGGCTCAGCCGTAGCCAGGTGTCCTGAACGGCGTCGTCGGCATCGGTGAGCGAGCCCAGCATCCGGTACGCAACCGCCCGCAGATGAGGCCGGTGCTGCTCGAAATGACCCGCAAGCCACTCGTTGTCGTCCATCCGTCACCTCCGCGCTGCCGACCTATCTATCCACCCACGGGACCGTTAGGACCGCCCGTCGAACCCTGCCGGCAAGCGAGGACTGCGATGCCGTCGGGGGGCTAGGGCCGACTTGCCCGATCATGGTAGGGAGGAGGCGGGCTGGGGCCTGCGGTTGATTTCGCACAATCCGTCTGAGCCGATACCCAGACCGAGGTTGTTGATGTTGAATAGGTGATTGGTGGAGACGATCCAGTTGATCTCGCAGATCTCGCGCTCTGAGTAGTGGCGCGAGAGCATCTCGAACGTATCGGGGCTCACGTGCTTGTGC
>WNFX01001707.1_pt1 | contig 26173 bp, 22 predicted proteins | sample 5400111 | NCBI WGS metagenome assembly WNFX01 (sample SAMN13153363, study PRJNA577476) | soil metagenome | isolation source: 40 cm soil or saprolite under grassland replicate 1 | place: USA:California | collected 2016-06-15
AACCTCGCCGCCGGGCCGGTGTGGCGGTTCAAGGCCGGCGGTCCACCATCGGTCGGCGGGCAATGCGACGCGGCGGCGGTGTGGGACGGCTCGAACCTCTTCGTCGCCGGAAACTCCACCGTGATCGGGGGCGTCACCTACGGCGGATCTGTTCGGATGCTGAACCCAGCGACGGGCAGCCCTCGCTGGCAGCGTGGCCTGTCCGGGCCGGTGATCGGCTCACCAACCCTGAGCGGCGGCGGCGTGCTCGCCGTGCCTACCTACAGCAGCGCCGGGTTGTACCTCGTCAGTGCCGCGAACGGGTCAATACTGAGGCACATCGCCACCGGGCCTGAGTTTGGCCAGCCCGTGTTCGCCGACAACACGATGCTCGTTCCGACAAAGAACAACGGTCTGTGGGCATACCGGTAGCCGGCTAGCTGAGGCGCCCGGCCGACCCGACGGCCATTGCGGCAGCCAGCCGGGCAGGCTTGACGCGCGATGCCGCAGCCGTTCTGGATAACTGTCCTTAACGGCTGCCGCGGGAGGGACCGCCACGGGACCTGCGTCCTGGCCTCGTGGGCGCCCGCCGTTCCGCATCGTCGGCTAGCTCGCGCACCACCTGCGCCATGCTGGGATCCGCGGTCAGTCCCTGCAGCTCATCGCTGAGCTGCTTCAGCTCAGCGCCGCCCGCCATCATGTCGGTGAGCCCTTCGACTGTCGTCTCGCTCTTGAGGAAGGAACCCATCAGCCGCCCCCGTTTGAGCAACACGAACCGGTCGCCAACCGGGTAGGCATGATGCGGGTTATGGGTGATGAAGACGACGCCCTTGCCGAGATCGCGCGCCTGGACGATGTATTTGAGCACGATCCCCGACTGACGGACTCCGAGGGCCGACGTGGGCTCGTCGAGTATAAGCACGCTGGCGCCGAAGTAGACGGCCCGCGCGATGGCCACCGCCTGGCGCTCACCGCCCGAGAGCGTGCCGACTGTCTGGTTCGGGTCGCGAACGTCGATGCTCATTTTGAGCAGTTCCTCGCGCATGACCTGTCTCGCTTGGGTGACGTCCAGGCGCCGCAGCGGTCCCCATCCTCGTGTTGGCTCCTCGCCTAGGAAGAAGTTGCGCCACACCGACATCAGCGGCACGGTGGCGAGGTCCTGGAACACCGTCGCGATGCCATGGCCTCGCGCGGCGCGTGGCCCGGAAAGGGTGACAGGCGTGCCGCCGATCAGGAATTCGCCTTCGTCTGGCGGAAAAACCCCGGAGAGGATCTTGATCAACGTCGACTTACCCGCGCCGTTGTCGCCCAGCACGCAGGTGACCTCGCCAGGCAAGATCTGGAGCGAGACGTCCTGTAGGGCGTTGACGCTGCCGAAATACTTACTGATGTCGCGCACCTCAAGAAGCGGCGGGCCCACCGCCTGGATGGCGTTCACCGGCGCGCCTTCAGCGCTCGCCGGTAGATGACCGTATTGACCACCACAGCGAGGAAAAGGACGACACCGAGGAAGGTGAAGTCCCACGAGCTGTCCCAGCCCGCGTAGATCACTCCCTCGAAGGCCATGCCAATGATGCAGGCGCCAAGGGCCGCGCCAATGGCTGAGCCGTACCCGCCGGTGAGCAGGCAGCCGCCCACCACGGCGGCGATGATGTAGAAGAACTCATAGCCGACGCCCTGCTCGGAGACTGCCGACGATGCCTGCGTGAACGAGATGATCCCGACAAGGCCGGCCGACATTGCCGTCGCGAGGAAGAGCAGGATCTTGGTCCGGGTCACGGGGACGCCGACATTGCGGGCGGCGTTGGCGTCGCCTCCGACTGCGAAGATCCAGTTCCCGAACGTCGTCCGGGCGAGGATCCACGCCGCGATCGCAGTGACACCGATGAACCAGAGGACCGCGATCTGGTAACCGCTGCGCACGGATTCGCTGGCCCAAAGTGAGTTACCGAATATGGTCTTCGCACTTTCGAGACCGGGATGTGCGGTGCCGGTCACTCCTACCTCGGTGCTACCGTGGTTGAGCAGCAGGACGCCGCCAACGCTCGTGCCGCGAAGGACGAAGAACGTCGCGAGCGTGACGATGAAGCTCGGTAGCTTCGACTTCACCACCACGAACCCGTTGAGCAGCCCGATCGCGGCGGCGAACGCAAAGGTTCCCGCGATCGCCGCCCAGGCGTTCCAATGCAGCCTCCCGACGAGAAGTGCCATGACAATGGCGGCCGCGCCCGTCATCACGCCAGCCGAGAGGTCGAACTCGCCACCGATCATGAGCAGCCCGACCGGTACGGCCATGATCCCAAAGAATGCCGCCTGCGCGCTCCACGCCGCCACGCCGGTCTGGGTGAGCCACAGGTGCTGCGGGGTTGAGTCGGTGGTAGCGAAGATCAAAAAGATGGCCGCCGCGCCGAGGAGCGCGCCAAGCTCCGGACGCTGAAGCGCGCGCGTGACGCGGCTGATGGGAGCGAGCCGCTCGTCTCGCCCGGCGATCGTCGGCACGACGGCGCCGGCTTGCGGGCCGACGCCCTGACCCGCCGCCGGGGCGGCTTCCGTGCCCGCGCCCTGACCCGCCGCCTGAGCGACTTGCGGGTCCGCGCCTTGGTCCGCTGCCGAACTGGCTGCTGGCCCAGCCGCCGGGCCCGAGGTGCGAGCGGCCGTGGGTTTGCCTTCCATGTTCAGTCCTCGCTCGGTGGTCTCGGACTGCCCTCGTGGCGTGATGTCCGTGATCAATCGTCTCCAGCGGAGATCGCGGCTTGGACGGTCGCCACATTGCCCTTGTTGACCACGAGCGGGCCGGTGGGAACGACCGAGCCAGGGCCGACTGAGTTTCCCTCGTGCTTGTTGTACAGGTAAAGGGTCACGATCGGCAGGTAGCCCTGCAGGTACTGCTGCTGGTCGATGGCGAAGTCCATGGACGACGACTTGAGGTCGCTCACGACCTGCGAGTCAAGGTCGAAGGTTCCGATCTTCACGCTACCGGGTTTCGCTGTGACCAGCGCCGTGCCTATGGCGCTGTTGAGCGTCATCACCGCGTTGACCCCGGTGTGGGCCTGCAGGTACGCGCTGACCTGGCCAATCGCCTGCTGTGGGTTGCTTGCAGCGTTCGGGGTCGACAGAATCAGCTCGGTGCAGGCTGGGCCGTGGGCTGGCGCCGCCTTCGTTGAGCACGTGGAACCAACGCCAAGCCCCTGAGCGATGCCGTTGCAGCGGTCGAGCAGGTTCTGCCCGGACTGGTGGATGACGCACAGAATGTTGCTCGCGCCCTCGCTCTTCAGCGTGGCGCCGGCTTTTTGGCCCGCCAGCGTCTCTGGTTGGCCCATGCAGGTGATGGCGTGGCTCGCGGCGAGGTCTGCCGGGTCACAGCCGGCGTTGAGCAGGACGACGGGAATTCCCGCGGCCACCGCCTTGGCAATGGTCGGGTTCATCAGGCTGGGGTTGTGGTCGGAGACAGCGATGCCGTTGACGTGGGCGTTCACCGCATCCTGGATCTGGGCGTTCTCGGCGCTGTCGTCCGGCTCCGCCTGACCCTGTTGCTGTGAGCCGTAGACCTCGCTCAGCGTGCAGCCGAGGTCCTTCGCGGCATTCTTCGCGCCCTTGTAGACGACGCTCCAGAAATTGCCATTGTCGCCGTGGGTGATGAGCGCGAACCGGTACTGGCACGCCCCGCCGGCGCCAGCCTGGGCGGTCCGGGATGCCTTGGGTGCGGACGAGCTGCTGCCCGAACATGCGGCGAGCAGAAGCGGCGCGCATAGGAGCGCCACGACCAGTTTGATCCTCGGATGCATTCTCTACCCTCCTTGTTACGGGCAGTTCATCTGCCCCGGTCGCGGGAACTCGCCGCGCCAAGTGAGAAGGTCCTCGCCAGGGTGGTCCGGAAGGTGGGAACGCTCGGAGCGGCCGACCGGCACCACAGGGTGTGGACCGCGCCCAGGTACCCAGGAGTGCGTGCTAGCGACCCAGTGCTCGATGGCCCTCATCGTTGCCCCTCCGAGCGATGGACCGAGGAACGACCGACCGGCATCCGCTCGCCTGGTAACCGAGCGGAACGTTGCCTTACTTTAATGACATGTCAATAGTATGTAAAGAGGTAAGGACAATTTGATGCCCTACCGAAATCGCTTACACTCAAGCCATGCACAGCAGCGCCGATCAGGCCGCCGCAGCGCCCGTGTCCCGCGCGGCGCCGACGTCCGCCGCGCTCACCACGTCCGCCGCGCTCACCACCTCCGCCGCGCCGTCGCGGCAGGAGGCCGCGGCGATGGGCCGGGCACACCGCGACTACCGATGGGCGACGCCATGATCGTCGGGCCGCTCGACAGAAGCAGCCCCATACCCCTTTACTTTCAGATCGCGGAGAGCCTGACTGAGGCCATAAAGAGTGGGGCGATCGCACCTGGCGAACGGCTGGACAACGAACTGGAGCTAGCCGAACGGCTGGGGGTGAGCCGGCCAACCGTCCGCCAGGCGGTACAGCGGCTCGTCCAACAGGGCCTTGTCATTCGTCGCCGCGGCCTCGGTACGCTCGTCGTGGCCCCGCGCATCCTGCGCCCAGTCGCTCTGACCAGCCTTTACGACGACCTGTCGGCGGCAGGTCGACACCCGGCGACCGTCGTGCTCTCGGCGCGGCAGGTCGAGGCCCAGGACGAGATCGCCACGATCTTGTCAGTGGCGCCCGGAACACCAGTGCTCTCCATTGAGCGGCTCCGCTCGGCAGATGAGGCGCCACTTGCGATCATGCATAACTATCTGCCCGCGAGCCTGCTGCAGGGCCGACCCGAAACCGATCTTGAGAAAGTAGGCCTTTACGAGCTGCTCCGAAGCCTTGGCGTTCACCTTCACGCCGCAGAACAGGTGATCGGCGCCAGGCGGTCAGCGGCGCAGGAATCGCGTTTGCTACGAGCGCCGCGGGGTGCCACGGTGCTCACGATGACCCGCACCGCCTTCGACCCGGTCGGCGTTCCGGTGGAACATGGTCGCCACGCGTACCTCGCTGACCGGTACTCCTTCAAGATGAGCCTCGTCGCGCAATAGCCGACGTCCGGCACCTACCCAGAGCTAACTCTGGAGCGCCCCGCGGGCTGCCAGACCCCCGCGTCAAACCGCCGCCAACCTCCGCTCAGAGGTACGGACGCTGGGCGCGTTTGGCTGACTCGTAGTCTTGCCGCGCGTCTCGGGTGGTTGGCAGCGCGGAGACTTCGGCGACCGGCACGTCCCACCACGCGCCGCTGTCGGGCGCACCGACGAGCGGGTCGGTCTCGATGTGTACGACCGTGATGCGGTCCGCCGCCCTGGCCTTCACAAGCGCCGAGCGGAATTCCGCCAGAGTGCCGGCTCGCAATACGTCCACCCCGAGACTTTCTGCGTTGGCCGCGAGGTCGACTGGCAGGTAGTCGCCATCGAGCCTGCCACTCGCGCCCCGGTACCGATAACGCGTGCCGAAACGCTGGGATCCGATGGACTCCGAGAGGCTGCCGATTGAGGCGAAGCCGTGGTTCTGCACGACGACCACGACGAGTTTGACCCGCTCCTGTACCGCCGTGACAAGCTCTTGGGCCATCATCAGGTAGGAGCCGTCGCCCACGAGCACGAAGACCTCGCGCTCCGGCGCGGCCAGCTTCGCGCCGAGGCCGCCCGCTATTTCGTACCCCATGCAGGAGTAGCCGTATTCGACGTGGTAGCCCTTGGGATCGCGGGTTCGCCACAGCTTGTGCAGGTCGCCGGGCATCGACCCGGCTGCGGCCAGCACCACATCGGTGGCGGCCGAGACTTCGTTGACGACGCCGAGCACTTCGGCTTGTGATGGCAGGGGGCGGTGCGCCGCGGTGTAGGCCTCTTGCACGGTGGCGTCCCACTCCGCGGCCAGGTCTGCGGCCCGCTGGCGGTAGCGTGGTTGGACCGACCAGCCCGCGGTCGCCCGGCTCAGCGCAGCCAGTGCGGCGCGCGCGTCGGCGACGATGGCCACACCACTGTTCTTGGCGGCGTCGAATGCGGCGACATTGACGTTGATGAACCGTACGCCAGGCGCCGCGAAGGCGCTGTTCGAGGCGGTCGTGAAGTCACTCCACCGAGTGCCAAGTCCGATGACCACGTCAGCGTCCCTGGCCAGCGCGTTGGCAGCCGTCGTACCTGTCGCACCGATTGCGCCCACACAGCAGGGGTCGTCATAGCGCATGGCACCCTTGCCCGCCTGGGTCTCGGCTACGGGGATCCCCGTGGCCGCGGCGAACGCGCGCAGCGCCTGGGTGGCATCGGAGTAGATGACGCCCCCACCAGCGACGATGAGGGGCCGTTGAGCCGACCGGATCAGCGCCGCCGCCCGGGCGAGAGCGGCTGGCTCGGGCACCGGGCGCGCGATGTGCCAGACGCGCTCATCGAAGAGCTCGGCCGGCCAGTCCCGCGCCTCCGCCTGAACGTCCTGGGGAAGCGCGAGCGTCACAGCCCCGGTCTCAGCCGGATCGGTTAGCACGCGCATCGCCGCGAGCAGCGCCGACGGCAGCTGCTCCGGGCGCCAGATGCGATCGAAGAACCGCGACACTGGCCGCAGGGTGTCGTTGACGCTCACGTCGTAGCTTGTGGGGTCTTCGAGCTGCTGCAGCACCGGGGCCGCCACCCTGGTGGCAAAGATGTCACCGGGCAGCAGCAGGACCGGAAGCCGGTTGATGGTGGCGAGGGCCGCTCCGGTGACCATGTTTGTCGCGCCGGGGCCAATCGAGGACGTGCAGGCCATCGTTTGGAGCCTGTTTGTGGTCCGGGCAAAGGCGGCAGCCGCGTGCACCATCGCCTGCTCGTTGCGCGCCTGGCGATAGGGCAGCAGGGTTGGGTCGGATAGCTCGGCTGCCAGCAGGGCCTCGCCGACCCCCGCCACATTGCCATGGCCGAAGATGCCGAAACAGCCGACGATGAGCCGGTGCTGCGCACCGTCGCGCTCACTGCGCTGTGCTGCGAGGAAGCGAACAATGGCCTGGCCCACGGTGAGCCTGATCGTCGTCATGGGTTTGTGCGCCGCCCAGTCATCGGGAGCCGCGGGTCGACCGGTTGATCGGGCCAGGTGCTCCGCACCCACGAGTGGGCAGGATCGTCGCGTGCCAGCCATTCCCGTCGGCCCGGCCCCGCCATCACGTTGAGGTAGTAGAGATCGTAGCCAGGCGCTGCCATCGACGGGCCGTGCCAGCCGTGCGGAATCATCACGACATCACCGGTGCGCACCTCGGCGAGAATGTCAGCCGGGCGCTGTGGCGTGCCGTAGACGCGCTGATAGGCGATGCCGGGCCCGGCCGGTCCTGCGGCGACCTCAAAATAGTAGATCTCCTCGAGCGCGCACTCCCCGGGCCGATCCTCGTCGTGCTTGTGTGGCGGGTAAGACGACCAGTTGCCCGATGGGGTCAGCACCTCGCAGGCGAGAAGGCGGTCGGCGTCCAGTATCCCGGGCATCGCGAAGTTGTTGACCTGCCGTGAGCAGGCGCCCGTTCCGCGCAGCTCCACCGCGATGTCTGCGCTGCGAACATGACGGAACGGCAGCGCGCGCCGCGCTCGGGCGCTTGCCAGAGCGAACCGCCCCCCGGCCTCGCTCGTCAGGGAGAGCTCGCTGTCGCGGGGGACATAGGCGCAGTCGCTCAGCGCCGCGAAGACACTCAGCCGGCCCGCAAGCTCGGCCCCGCCCGCAAGCTCGGCCCGGCCCGCGACCGCCTCGACGGTGCACGAGCCGGCGACCGCCTCGACGGTGCACGAGCCGGCGAGCGGCAGCACGACCACCTCGAATTCTTCTGTCGCGCACTCGTACCGGGCACGGGGCGGCAGCTCGACGACACGAAGGGCGGAGAATTCCCAGCCAGCGTGCTGCGGAGTCACCCGGACGGTCTCGCGCCCCTCCCCCGTGCTCCCGGCCCGGATATGCCAGGCTGGCGACCCATCAAGACCGGCCACGACGCGCCCAGGGCCGCCGACGGCCCGCCCCCGACCGTCCGAGACCCGGCCCCGACCGGCCAGAACGTGCCCAGTCACGGACTCGCCGCCTCTGCCATGTGGACCAGCGCCGCGGCGGCGTCGACGGCAGCGGCGACGTCGCCGTCCTCCGGGTAGAGCAGCGCACGGCCGATGACAAAGCCGCGAACCCCCGGCAGCGTGAGCGCGGATGCCCACCGTGAGTAGGTCTGTTCGGCCGGGCCGTCTGGGTCGCCACCGAGCAGCAGCGTGGGCAGGGTGGTGGCGGCCATGACCTCGGCCATTCTGTCCACAACGGGCAGCTTCAGCCAGCTGTAGCCGCTGGTGGCGCCGAGCCCCGAGGCGATGGCGACAGCCTTGACGACAGCAGGGACCGACAGGTCGTTGACAAGTCTGCCGTCGACACGACGGCACCAGAACGGCTCAAGCAGCGCCATCAATCGACGCGAAGCCAGCTCGGTCACCGCGCGGCCACTGGCCTCCAGGGTGGCGACCGTCGCCGGGTCGCTCGGGTCGATCCTGGCGAGCATCTTGCCGCCGTCGAGTCCCATTCCCGCGATCGTCGCGGTGTCGTAAGCCGTGAACCGATCGTCAAGCTCGAAGCTCGCGCCCTGCAGGCCGCCCCGGTTCATCGATCCAATGACCACCTTGTCCTCAAGCGCGCCGAGGAGCAGCAGGTCTTCGATGATGTCTGCGGTGGCTAGCAGGCCGTCCACGCCAGGGCGGCCAAGCGCGGTGATCAGCCGACGGAGCAGGTCATAGCGGTTAGCCATGGCTGCGCCGTCGCCACGGACGCCGAGCGCGCCACGCGCCGGATGGTCGGCAGCGACGATCATCAACCGGCCGTCGGATCCGAGCAATGGCCGCCTCCGGCGCGCGGCCGCACGCGCCATGACCGTGTCCGGTTTGGTTGCCCGGAGCTCGCGCAGCAGCTCGAAGGCCCCGCCTTCACCCTCAGGCATGCGCAACCTCCACGACTCCGTCAGGCATGCGCAACCTCCACCATTCCGTCAGGCATGCGCAACCTCCAGGAACTGCTCGACCTCGGCTGTGGTCGGCATTGCCGATGAGCATTCCAGCCTCGTGGCCACGATGGCGCCTGCGGCATTGGCGAACCGTATCGTCCGCTCCAGCGGCCAGCCAGCAAGCAGCCCATGGCAAAGCGCCCCGCCGAAACCGTCTCCGGCGCCAAGGCCGTTGAGCACGTCAACGGGGATCGGCGGGACCTCGACCATCGTGTCGGCCGTGGCCGCGAGCACCCCGCGTGGACCCTGCTTGACGACAGCGAGCGCGATCCCGAGGCTCAGCATTATGCGCGTGGCCTCATGCGGGTCTCGGCTGCCGACCGCCGTCTGGCATTCGTCGACGTTGCCGACGGCGACGGTGACGTTGGTCAGCGCCGCGCGCATGTGCCGACCCGCTTCTTCCCTGGATGACCAGAAGACTGGCCGGTAGTCGAGATCGAGCACGGTCAGCGGCGTCCGGCCGCGGGCTGCCCAGGCGGCGGCATGGGCGGCCCGGCTTGGTTCGGCCGAGAGCCCGGTTCCAGTGGCCCAGAAGAGCCGCGCCGACCGGATCGCATCGGTGGGAAGCGAGCCAGGTGTGATCTCCAGGTCGGGCGCCTTCGGGTAACGGTAGAACCAGATCGGGAAGTTGTCGGGCGGGAATATCTCGCAGAATGTGACCGGCGTTGGCAGCCCGGCCACGGCCGATACAAAGGCGTCGTCCACCCCGAGGCGGCGCAGCTCCTTGTGGACGTACCGGCCAAACGGATCTTCCCCGGTCCGGGTAATAACGGCTGACCTGCGGCCATGCCGAGCGGCGGCGACCGCGACGTTGGTGGCGCTGCCGCCGAGGAACTTACGGAAGGTCTGTACCTCGTCAAGGCCGACGCCGGTTTGCAGTGGGTAGATGTCCACCCCGACCCGCCCCAAGGTGAGCACGTCGTAGGCGGGCATCAGGTCAGGCTCCGCAGATGAGCGACGCTCGCGCGCACGTCCGCCACGGGTCCTTCGCCGTCAGGCTCGCGGGTTAGCACGGTGTCCTGCTCGAGCACATACCAGCCGTTGTAGCCGACGGCTTTCAGCGCGTCGATGAGGCCGGCGATGTCCACGTCACCCTGGCCGAGTGGCCGGTACATCCCGCGCGCGACGGCCTGGGCGTAGCTGACCTCGCCGCCGCGTACTCGTTCTGCCCAGGTGGCGTCCACGTCCTTCAGGTGGACGTGCGCCACTCTGTCGCCGACGCGGCGCGCGAGTTGCGCCGGGTCAGTGCCGCCGATGAGCAGATGCCCTGAGTCGAGGCAGAGCTGGATCGCCGACCCGTCCAGCACCCGGCTCACCTCGTGAGGCCGCTCCACGAGGGTGCCGACATGCGGGTGCAGGGTCGCGAGGACACCGCGCCGCGCGGCATGCGCGGCTACCCGGTCCAGGCTCGCCAGCAGCACTTTCCAAGCGTCACTGTCGAGTTCGGCGCGTGCGTCATACCCGTCGCGCCCTGTCACCGCGGCGAGCACGAGGACGTTCGCGCCCACCGCGACGAAATCGTCAAGAGCGCTGGCCACCCGAGGAATCGGGTCGATCGAGGAGTCGTGCATGATGGCGGGGACAAAGCCGCCGACGGCGGCCAGCCCGAAACTGCTCAGCAGGTTGGCCTTGCGGGCTGGATCGCTGGGCAGGAACCCGTCTGGCCCGAACTCGGTCGCCGAGAGGCCGACGTCGCGCATCTCGGCAAGCACCCGATCGGGCCGCAGCTGGTAGCCCCAACCCGGTACCTCGCAGACGCCCCACGAGATCGGCGCGCCGGCAAGGCGCAAGCGTCCGGAGGTCACCGGCGGACCTCCGTGAGACGGGCATCCGCGAGACGTACATCCGTGAGACGGACCGGCGCGTGCCGTACACGGGAGAGCTCGCACGCCTCGGCGATGTAGAAAGCCTCAAGAGCGTCCAGAACCGTGCATGGGCTTTGCCCGCCATTGGCAGCGAGTTCGACGAACGCCGCGAGCTCAGCGCGGTAGGCGCGGCCGAACCGTTCCAAAAACAGCGGGTACGGCTCGCCCGATGGAAACGTCGCGCCGGGTTCTACCGAACGCAGTGGCAGCCGATCATCAAGACCCACACTGACGCTGTCCTTGGCGCCGAGAACCTCGAGCCGCACATCACAACCTGCCGCGTTGTAGCGCGTGTTGGAGACGACAGCCAGGCTGTCGTCGCTCATGGTCAGCAGCGAGGTCAGCGTGTCCGCGTCGCCGAGCGCGCGGAAGAAATCGGCGCCGCGGTTGGCGCCGACCGCATAGACCTCAACGACCTCACGGCCGGTGACCCAGCGAATGGCGTCGAAGTCGTGGACACCGCAGTCCCGGGCGATGCCCCCCGACGAAGCGACGTATGCGCGTGTGGGCGGTCCAGGGTCCAAAGTCGTGGCGCGCAGTGTGTGTACCCAGCCGAGCGAACCCGACCCGATGGCCTCACGCGCCGCGATGTACCCCGGATCGAAACGGCGCTGGAAACCTATCTGCAGTGGGGCGTCGGCATCGCTGGTCTGCTTGATCACCTCGATCGTGCGCTCGATGTCGGGCGCGACCGGCTTTTCGCAGAAAACCGGCAGGCCCGCGCGCACGCCGCGCACGATGTACTCCGGATGCGCGTCCGTCGCCGTCGCGATGACCAGCGCGTCGATGCCGGATTCCAGCAGGACGTCGGGGGACTCGGCGGCGTCGACGTGGAGCCGGTCCGCGACCTGCCGGGCACGGCCGCCATCGGCGTCAGCCACGATCACGGAGTCCACCCCAGGCAGCCGGCTGAGTGTGTCAGCGTGGAACGCCCCGATGCGCCCGACGCCCGCGAGTCCGATACGCATGCAGTGTCCTCAAGGCTGGTGTAGCTGGGCCGCAGGTGGGCCTGTCCCTGCTGATGCATGGCGGAAAGCCGCCGGATGGTCAAAAGCTTGAACTCCGGCAGGCCACCTTGTCAAGAAGTTGTCTTAATGTCCTTACAATATGTTCTACTAACAAAAGGGGCGGTTGGCCGGGGGCGGCGGTTGGCGACCCGGCGGTCTCTGGCGCGGATTCGCTGGCCCGAGCATTTGCCGGCCGGGCGTTTGCTGGCGCGGCGGTCGCTGGCGCGGCGGTCGCTGGCGCGGCGCGTGGCTGGCCCGCCGGTGGCTGGCCCGCCGGTGGCTGGCCCGCCGGATCGCTGGCCCGCCGGATCGCTGGCCCGCAGGTCGCTGGCCCGCAGGTCGCTGGCCCGGCGGTTGGTGGGGACGGCGGTTGGCGGCACGACTTCGCTGCCCTGGCGTTTGCCGGCCGGGCGTTTGCTTTGGCCCGACGTAGCGGCGCACCGCGTCACGGCCCCGGCGGCGTCACAATCGCGGGCCCCGGTGTACCGGATCGCCGCCGCGGCGAACAAACCATGATCCCGTGGATTTGTGCGCTCCACCGACTGCGCGCGAGATGATCAAGCACCGGTGGCACAACCATTGGCCACTGAGCCGCAAATCAGCAGGATGCTCCCCAGCGATACCTAACGGCTGCCGCAGATGCGCCACCGCTCATCGCCACTAATGCCGCGTCCTGTCGAGTTTGGCACCCATGCGGACCTAAGCGGGAACATCGCCGCCGGCGCTGGCGTTTAGCTGATCAAACAAGTATATCGTAACGAGAGATGAGATAATGCCGCAGTGCGTCACGTGCGGGACCGAATTGCATCCTGAGAGAGCACAGAAATACAACTACTGCATGGCGCCTAAGTGCCAGGAGAAAAACGCCAAGGGCCTCACCATAGTCGCCGTGGGAGTGAACAAGTCGGCTGACCAGTTCGTGATCCTTGATGAGCGCACCCGCGAGGAATTGGCGAGCGGAAAATACCGCGATCCGCGGCGGGAGGGCTTCGGCGCGTCCGCTTGGACGCCCGCGGGCGTGCCCGCTGGGACACCGGTCGGCGTACCGACTGGCACGCCAGCACCGCCATCGCCGCCCGAGGCCGACGCGGACACGGCAACCAGACCCGAGCCCGCGCGCCGACCGGGCCGACCGCGGCCCGCCAGCACTCCCGCACCGCGCAGGCCGGTGCGTCGCCCATGGAGCAGGTCGCAGGAGAAGCTCGCGGTCATCTATAACGAGCAGGGTCTTCGGCCGGACGAGATTGCACAGAAGCTAGGGCTGAGCACCTACGCGGTGACCCAGATCATCTTGGCATCCAGGAACCGAGGAAAGCTCTAAACGATCATCGGTGAGCGGGCACGCGGCCTCGGTCGGGCAAGCGGCACCTCTTTGTACTCCGGAGTGTTGCTAATGAGGCCCATTTTGGCCGCCAGAACAACACCCTGGACCCTGCTAACTTATTGCCAACGCGCCCCGGCGGTCTATGGCGCCGGCCTGAGCTGGCGGCGGCGCCGCGATGATTCCTGCCTGTTCCGCAACGGCGGGACCGTGCGGCGAGGCCGGAAACCGGTGTCCCCCTTGGTGTGGAGGGCACGCTGCCGCGGTGCGGCCGGTCCTGCGGGCGGAAACTGCCCCGCCATGCGGCGCGAGGGCCGCGGTGTCGTGATCGCGGTGGCCTGCCAGTCACTATGACTGGCGGGCCACCGCGATCATGAAAGAAGACTGGGCTGACCGTGGGCATGGCCCCTGAGCGCACGAGTCGAATAACCCATCAGGGTTCACCCTGGGATACAAAGTTGGCCATACGCCCGCTGCGCGGGGCAGCGACACCGTGCTGCTGCAGGGCGGGCAGCGCAGCTGGGCCGACCGAGCAGCGCGGGGGCCCGGCAGCAGGACGGGCCGGGGAGCAGGGCAGGCCGCGGACCAGGGCAGGCCGGGCAGCGCGGCAAGGCAGGCCGGGGAGCACAGCCGGACGGGCCGAAGCGCAGCGGGGAGGCGGACAGAAATTTCGATCGAGCTATATCTTGTCATCGGGCCAACTGCGTCGTAAGGTAGCGATATATCGGGATCTTTCGTGAGAGATCTAGGTGGGAGTGCGGGATGGTGACGGCAGGTTCCGGGGCCGAGGGCTTCGACCCTCACGTGTCGGATTTCATCAGGTGCGTCGGCGAGATGCTCGGTCAGGCGCAAAGCACGCTGCGCGATATGGCGAGCGGCGTGGGCCCTGGCAAACGCAGCGGGCCGTCGGACTCGGGCGGTGGCAAGACGGCGGGGGCGCGGCAATGGCCCGGCGGCTTCGGGGCGTGGGGCCGCTGGTGGCCTGGCCCGCCGGGTCCCCCTGGCCCGTATGGCCCGCACGGCGGGCCCGGGCAGCGGCAGCGGCCGAAGGCCGGCCGTGGTGACGTGCGCGCCGCCATTCTGGCCCTGCTTCGCGAAGGCCCGCGCACCGGGTACCAGATCATGTCCGAGATCGAAGAGCGTAGCGACGGCGCGTGGCGGCCGAGCCCGGGCGCGGTGTACCCCGCGCTGCAACAGCTCGCTGACGAGGGCCTGATCGCAGGTGAGGAGTCCGGCGGCAAGCGCACGTTCAGCCTGACCGACGCCGGTCACCAGTATGTCGCGGACAATCCGGAGATGGCGCGGGGCGCCTGGGAGTCGATGAGAGAGCAACAGCACGGGGAAGTGCCTGGCCTGTTCGCCCAGGCCGCGCGGCTCGGCGCCGGAATCGTGCAGATGGCGCACGCCGGCACGCCCGAACAGATTCACACCGCAGAACGGCTGCTTGAGCGGACCCGGCGCAGGCTGTACCAGATCCTCGCCGACGACGCGGCCGGTGAGCAGGACGAATAGAAGGCGGGGCAGACGAAATGGACGATCGCATCCGGATCTCTGACGCCGACAGGGACAGGGTCACGGCCCGGCTGCAACACCACTTCGCGGAGGGCAGGCTCACCCGCGAAGAGCTGGACGAGCGGGTAAGCGCAACGCTGAACGCCAAGACGTTCGGCGACCTGCACGGCGTCATGGCCGACCTTCCAGAGCCCGACCCGGCGGCGCCGCGCGAGGGTCAGTCGCCGCCGCGGACGGAGCAGGCCGGGCCGTGGGGCGGGCCGAGGTGGATGTTCCGGCGGCGGGGACCGCGGCTGCTGCCCCTGGTTCTGCTGGCGCTGCTCGTGGTCGTGGTTGCGCCGAGCGGCGGCTGGCTGCTGGTCGCGTTCCTCAAGGTGATCCTGGTGTTCTGGCTGCTGGCTTGCCTCGCTGGGATTGTCGTCGCCGGCCTGTTTCGCCGGCGCATGCGCCGCTACTGGCGGTCCGGCTCGTCTCGCTACTCGCGGTCAGGCTGGCCGGGCGGCTACGGCCAGGGACGGCGGTGCAGCCGCTGGTGAGCGGCCGGCGCAGGGACCCGTGACAGGCCGCGGCAGCCGTTCGGGAAAACCGTCAATCCATATCCCGAACGGCTGCCGCACGCTGGCACCCTCCTGCCGAACTCTCTCGTTGCTAGGTAGGGCTTAGAAATCGAGCATGCCGCCCATGTACTCGTAGCCGGTGACCGAGGGTCCCCATGCGCGGCCGTCCCACCACTTGTGGTACAGCGCACGGTCCGTGCCCGCCACGAATACGTCGAGCCGGTCGCCGCCCCAGGAGACAACGGTGGGCGTGCCGAGGACGATGCCGCCGAGGTTCTCGAAGTCGGTGACCGAGGGTCCCCATGCGCGGCCGTCCCACCACTTGTGGAGCAGCGAACGGTCCATTCCGACGGCGAAGACGTCGAGCCGGTCGCCGCCCCAGGAGACGATGGTGGGCTCGCCAATGATCGGTCCGCCCATGAACTCGTACCCGGTTATTGAAGGTCCCCAGGCGGCGCCGTCCCACCACTTGTGATACAGCCTGCGGTCGGTGCCCACGATGAAGACGTCGAGCCGGTCGCCACCCCAGGAAACCACCTTCGGTGAGCCGAGCGCGGTGCCACCGAGGCCCTCATATCCGGTGACCGACGGCCCCCACGCGTGACCGTCCCACCACTTGTGGCACACCGAGCGGTCCGTGGCGAGGACGAACACGTCCAGCCGGTCCGGCCCCCATGACACCGCGGCTGGGTTGCCGAGGATGACACCGCCGAGGCCCTCGTAGCCGGTGACCGACGGCCCCCACGCGTGACCGTCCCACCACTTGTGGCACAGCGAGCGGTCCGTGGCGAGGACGAACACGTCCAGCCGGTCGGGCGCCCACGAGACCACGGTCGGCTGGCCGACGATCTTGCCGCCCATGAATTCGTAGTCGGTGACCGAGGGCCCCCACGCGCGGCCGTCCCACCACTTGTGGCACAGTGCGTAGTCGGTGTTGAGCACGAAGACGTCGAGCCGGTCGGGCGCCCACGACACGGGCACCGGCGTGCGGACGACGTTCCCGGCCATGTATTCGTAGTCGGTGACGGAGGGCCCCCAGGCGCGGCCGTCCCACCACTTGTGGTACATCGCATGGTCGGCGCCGAGGACGAAGACGTCCAGCCGTTCCGATCCCCAGGAGACGGCCGATGGAGCGCCCAGCTGCCCGGTGCTGTGGAAGAAGAACGGATCGATGGACGGCGCGACGGGCGTTGTATTGTTCACGGCCAGCAACTGGTTGGTCGCGAAATTCGCGTTCCGCTGGTAGCTCACATCGTTCGGGAAATTCGCCTGGTTGGGAGCGTTATTGGCGGAAAAGACGCCGTAGAAGTCGTCCTCGATGGCAAGCAGGTGAATATAGTCGCCCACGTATGGCAGGAACTGCGCCGCTGGCGTGCTGGCCGGCACCGTGGCGAGGATCTTGTCGTCGATGGCGGCGAAATCGGTGGTGGTCCGCTCGAAATGAGTGACCCAGCGCTGGCTGGCGAGCGGGCCGCCCGCTCCCTGCACCTCCTGATAGAGGAAGCCGAGCAGACCGGCATTGTTGACGGCGAGCGCCGGGTTGGTCGCATTGGCTACGGTGCGGATGTCGCCGGACCACGTGACGCCCCGGTCGGCTGATTTGCGCACGTGCAGCGAATAGGTCGTGCCGCTCTTGTCGGCCCAGGCTACGTAGACCCGCGAGCTATTCATCGGATCAACGGCGATGCTCAGGTTGGAGCCCTGCCGTTCCTGGCCAAAGTCGGTGTGGCTGAAGTTCTCGAACGGGATGTTGAGCCCAGTGGCGACGAGGCTGCCGACCTGACTGTCCGATTTGTCCAGCAAATCGGTGAAGTTGTGCGTGCCATTGCTGTCGTCGCGGACCACGACGACGTCCTTCGTCCCGTTGGAGCGCCAGTGGAAGAACGCGCCATACACCGTGCCGTCGCTGTTGTAGGCAGGTCGGATCGACGGTCCGTCCTGCCCGGATGTGCTCCGCGCCTCGATCCGCGCCGAGGCAAAACCGCTCGGTGGCGGGCTGGCGCCGTCGCCTGTCTGGTCCACGGTGGCCGTACGGCCGCCCGGGCTGTTGAAGTCGTTGCTGCCGATGAAGACCCGATCGTGGCCAGGCGGGCCGCCGGTGAGATCGGTCGTCGCCTCGACGTATGGCTGGTCAACGTTCGGGCGTGACCCGAGCACGGTCATGACCGCACCGCTTGTCACGTCTGGGGTGCGCAACACGGCGAGGTCGATCGCCGGGCGGCGCAGCACGCCCGAGTACAGGTTGTTGCTCGTCGCGGCAAAGCGAAGCGTGATGTCGGCCGTTTCGACCTGGCTCGGCACGATTGGGCTGAGCAGCCACGTCTCGCCGCCGTCGGTCGTGATGTAGATGGGGGCGTTGCCGGCGCCCGCGGGGTTGGGCGTGAATGCCGACGCAGCCATCTGGAGCACATTCGCCGGGTTGACGGCGAGGTTTGGTTCACTGTCTTGGTTGGTCTCGCCGCTCAGCGAGCGGGGAATCATGTTGACAACGCGGAGCATCCGGCCCTCCGACCCCTCGTAAGTTCAGCATCCGGGCCGTGCGGCCATGGATGCAGCTTTGACTGTGCGCTCGCCGTCGCGGCCGTGGGCAGCCGCGCGCGGTCGCGAGCGTGCTCAAGCGTGCAGGCCGCCAGTGGCCCGCCGGACACGCTCGGCCTCCTCGGGCGGCCGGACGTCTTCCGAATGGAGCGCGGTGAACGCGGGCAGGGCTTCGGCGGCTGGCACGCTGGCAAGCTCCGGCGTGCTTTCCTGCCTGTGCAGCAGAAAGACGCCTTCCTGGCCCGGCCGGAACTTCGGTGTCCGCCGCCACGCGATGTCCTGGCTCGCGGGAAACAGCACCACCGTCTCGCCGGTCGGCGGCTCCCCCTTGACGACTGAATCGACCGTGATGACGGCCTCTGTCCACTGCGCATCGTGCTCAGACACGCGCCCTGCCGGTTCTGCGGTCAGCCGCCGCGCCTCAGCGGCCGGCCGGACGTCGGCGACCCTCCCGGTCACGATGACGTCGGCGCGCGCGACATGATCCTGCATCTGGAAGTCTGCCCGGTCAGCCCGGGCGGCAGAAACCCGCCTTGCGAGCACTTCGGGCGCGTCCTCCGCGGGATGACGGTCAACCTCACGCAACGCCAGGCCCTCGCCAAAGACCAACGGCTCGGTGAAGAACACCGCCTGGTCACCTTGCCGAAGGCTGCCCGGCTCCCTCAACCGGACAGTCACGTTCTGCCCGGCGTGGCCCGCGAGCGCGCTGGGCTCATGAAATACGTGGTCGACCCGCACCACCACCGTCGCGTCGCTTGACGCCACCGCCGCGACGCTGGAGGCGCCCACCTCCTCCACGGTGCCGCGGAAGATGAACTGGGCGGTCTGCGCGGAGTCCTCGAAGGTTGGCGTAGCCATTACTTCACCTCACCGTCTAACGGACGCGAGCTTGTCGGGCCAGAAACCCTGGCCATGATCGCAAACGCGATTACGAGAGGGGAAGGGCCGCGAAAAACAGCTCGAGAGCGCCGTTGCCATGGTCGGGGCTTAATCTGCAGCAGCCTCTCGACCCAGTCCATCGGTCCTCCCCCGTATGTCGATGGACTCCTGGCGGCGACGACGGCACCCCCGGCGATAAAACTCGCCATTGCAGGACCGCGCCTGTGCCGCAGAGCGCATCAGCCGGACCGAGCGGCATTCCGATCATGTTGCATGCCGCATAGGTACAGCTTTCAAATGTTACAGCGGGCAATGGCCGCTAAGCAAGCATTGCGTTACGGAACAATTCCGTGAAATGCGCGCGAATCGCGGCCGAACCGGACTGCGGGCCATCTCTCGTCCCAGGCACAGCGGTCTACGTTTAGCGATTTATCCATCACGGAGCGCCATTCGGGGCGCGGCGCGGGGCACCGCGGTGGCCCGCGCCGCGCCCGGAATGGCGGTTCTTCGCCCGACTACCCGAGTCAGCCCGCGCGAGGAACGCCCGGTGCGGCGACACCCGCGGCGGGGCGTCAGCTTCCGTAGGCGGTCAGATGCCCTCCAGCGGGGACGACGAGCAAACCCTGGCCAGCGCCAAGCCCGGTCAACGGCTGCGAGACGTTCTGCTCGTCGGGACCGGGGATCGCGGCGCCCACGTTGGCGCTCCAGACAACCTTTCCGCGGCTGCTGAGCCCGTAGAGCATCCCGCTCGACGACCCAACGTACACGGTGGCGCCGACGACGATGGGCGCGGTGTCCAGGCCGCCGTCTCCGCTGAAGGTCCACAGCGTCCTTCGGCCTTGGGCGGCCTGCAGCGTGCCCGCGTTGGTGAGAAATAGGCCCGTCTTGCCGACAAAGGCCGGCGCTGGACCTGCTTGGAAGGTGCCGAGCAGGTTGCCTGTGCCCGCGTCGAGGATCTTGTTACCGAGGAAGTCGCGCGCGTACACCCGGCCGGAGTGGTAGACGGGCGTCTTGCCGCCGCCACCCTCGCACGGGCCGTTGCTGAACCACCGCTGCTGACCGGTGACGCGGTCGAACGCGTACACAAGGCCGCACGCGTAGGAGACGTAGGCGTCGGTGTCGCTCAGCGCCGGCGAACTGTTGTCGCCGTTCTCCACCGGTTGCGTCCACAGGACCGTTCCGTCGGCCTCGCTCGCCGCGTAGACGGTGCCGCCTGAGCCCGCGCCGCCGGTGTAGACGACCCCCCCGGCCGCGGTCGGCGGGCTGGAGAAGGAAGACTGGCCAGGAAGCTGCATCGACCAAGCGAGCGTGCCGGTTGCGGCGTCAAAGGCTCGCAGCAGGCCGTCGGCGTTGACGACAAAGACGCGGCCCGCATCATAGGCCGCATTGGACCAGAAGTATATGCCGCTGATCGGCTGCGACCACACTGTCGCGCCGGTCACCTGGTCGAGCGCATAAAGCGTGGTGCCGTAGTTGCCGCCGTTGGGCGTGGCTGTCCCGGCAGCAGCATTGCATCATAGGATCTTGAACTGCTGAGATGTTTTCCGCCAGAAGAGTCACAAATTGCGCCGCTTGCTGGTTCGGCGGACCTTTCGTGCGGCTTTCGCACGCGTGCCACGCTGCGGCAGCCGTTCGGAAAATAATTACTGACCGATGCCCTGATAGGCGAGCGGGCCGATTCGCTGGCTTGCGGGCGGTGTGCCCGCTCGCTCAGCCCAGCCAAGCTCCGGGCGCGAGGTGGTCGCCGGATGGGCTAAGCAGCTGGGGGCACCGGTTCGCCAAGCACGCTGTCAGCCGTCTCGAGCAGGGTGCGCACGCTGATCGGTTTGGTGAGGTAGGCGGCGGCGCCGTCGGCGAGCAGCTGGTCGATCTGGTGCTGCGTGGCGTCCGCGCTGAGGATGACCACTGGAATCGCGCTGGTAGCCGGGTCGGTGCGCAGGCGCTGCAGCACCTCCTCGCCCGGCATGTCGGGCAGGTGCAGGTCGAGGAGGATCAGGTCAGGTCGGTGCTGTCGGGCAAGGTCGAGCGCGACCTCGGCGAGCATGGCAGGTATGAGGGTGGTCGAGGACCTCTGCTTGAGTATCTGCTCGACCAGCCGGAGGTTTTCGACCATGTCCTCCACGTACAACACGGTCTTGGATGCGGTGTACGAGCGGCTGGCGACGATCGCGTCACGCTCGATCGCAAGCTGAGACACCGCGACCGGTTCGGTGATGGGCAGTTCGATCCAGAAGATGCTGCCCTCGCCGTGCCGGCTTGTGACGCCGGTGGCACCGCCCATGGCCTCGACGAGCTGGCGTGACAGCGCGAGGCCGAGCCCGGTTCCCTCGATACCTGCCTTGGCGGCGTCAAGTCGCTCGAAGGGGATGAACAACCGGGCGATGTCACGTTGGGCGATCCCGCGCCCGGTGTCGATGACGTTGATGCGCAGCCGATCACCGGGCCGGGTCTCGGCGCTGAGCGTCACGTTGCCAGCTGGGTGGTTGTACTTGATGGCGTTGGAGAGCAGGTTGAGCAGGACCTGCCGGAGCCGCTGGTGGTCGGCTCGCACATAGGGGTTGGACGCGAGCTGCGGCGCTGGGTCCAGATGCACGCCGCGTGACATGGACAGCGGCCTCACCAGCTCGACCGAATCGGCGAGAAGGCCTGCGACGGGCACAGCTTCCATCGACAGGAACAGCTTGCGGGATTCGATGCGGGAGATGTCGAGCACCTCGTCAAGCAGCAGGAGCAGATGCCTTGCGGCCTTCAGCATCATCGACACCCACTCGCGCTGCTCGGCGGTGATCTCGCCGAGACTGAGCAGTTCGCCGAAGCCGAGCACCGCGTTCAGCGGCGTGCGCAACTCGTGGCTGACGCGGGACAAGAACTCGCTCTTCGCCTCGTTGGCCGCTCGCAGCGCCCGGTTTGTGTCCTGCAGTTCTCGCGAGCGGGTGAGGATCTCGGCCTCCATCTGCTGTGTGCGCAGCTGCAGCTTTTCAGCCACCTGTTGCTGTTCGGTCTGATGGTCCCTGAGCCGCACGTACTCTGTGACATCCTCCACCCGGTGGATGATGTAGGCGAGCCTGCCGAGAGGGCCAAGGACCGGCGAGTTCACCGGGCTCCAGTAACGGACCTCGAATCCGCCGCCGGTCGATTTCGGTCGTCTGATGTCGTACCTTTGCACCGCCATCGTGTCGGCCACCAGATCCCTGCGTACCCGGTCCAAAGAGCTGCGCAGGTTCGCCTCGCCTGTTGCCTTCGGATCGTCGGGGTTGTCGGGGAACACATCGAAGATGTCCTCGCCGATGATGTCAGCGCGGCTGGTCATGGTGTCGCGCAGGTAGCCGTCGCTGGCAGCGACGATCATGAGCTTCGGGTCAAGAACCAGGTACGATCCGGGCGCAGACTCGAAGAGCACGCGGAAATCAGGTGCTGGACACGCTCGCTGCTGGCCTGCTGCGCCCGCGCCCGCCCTCGCGCCCGTGTTCGCCTGTGCGCCGACGTCCGCCGCGCCGGTGCCCGCGGCCGCGTCCTTGTTCGCCGGTCCGCCGCTGTCCGCCGGTGCGCCGACGTCCGCCGCGCCGGTGCCCGCCGCTGCCCCGGTGCCCGCCGCCGCACGTTCCCCCATAGTCCGTCCCCGGTTTGCCACAAATGCTGTCAACGATTACGTGATGGTGCGTCATCCGGCAGGGGGGTGGCCTTCGCGCCTATCGGGCAGGTTAGCCACAATCAACTCGCACAGCTCGGCCGAGCTGTACGGCTTGTTCAGCACCGCCGCGCAGCCCGCGGCGAGCGCCGCGGCGCGCTGTTCGGAGGCCGCGCCGCTCGGCCTGACCCACCCCGGCAGGCTGCCGCGCCGCCACCTGATGGGGCACCGCCGCCCGCTCCGCCCCGGCAGGCTGCCGCGCCGCCGCTGCCTGCTGCAATTCAGCGGCGAGCACCAGGCCGCTGCCGTCGGGCAGATGCATGTCCAGCAACACCACGTCCACCCCGCCATCGGCGAGAACCGCCCGCGCCCGCGCCAAGTTGCCCGCCGTCACCACGTCGCAGCCGCGCAACAGCCGATAGGTGGAGCGGGCCAGCACAGCCCGTACCAGCGCCTGATTGAGCTCGTCGTCCTCCACCAGCAAGATCCGCAGGCTCGTCACCCCACCGCCGCCCCCCTGTGGTAATAAACGATGAGTAGTGCTATTTACACTAAGCGTAACAGGTCGCACTAGCACCGGGCGCGGGGCGGCTGGCGCGGCACGTGCAGGTCTCAGGAGATGCGCCAGGCAACCGGCGTTTCTCAGTGATGGGGCGGAGGTCTCGGGGATGTCTGAAGCATGATCGCCTTCCCGCGTTGACCGCTACGACGTTTTCTGCCAGACCGAGACGTGGCTCCTGCTGTCGCTGGTGAAGGGCTCGCGCTTCCAGTTGCTCCAGCGCTCGCGCAGGGTCATCCGGGTCTCAAGCTGGCCGTCTACCACCCAGTAATGATGGGAAAGCGCGATCTGCCGCGCAAGGTCGTACTCCTCGAAACCCAGATGCGCCGGGCTCACGGTGAACGCGTGGATGGTCTCGTCGGGCGGGAGACGCCGAAGCTCCGGGATGTACACCTCGATGACGAAGCAGCCGCCAGGTTCGAGATGCGCCGCGACCTTGCGGAAGCACTCAACCTGCTCGTCTTGCGTGGTCAGGTTCGTGATCGTGTTGCGCACCAGGTAAGCGAGCGTGAAGGTTCCGCCCGCCCTGGTGGTCGCGAAGTCGCCGATGGTCACGCCGATGTTCTCCGCGCCTGTGTTCAAGGCTCCCTACGTGGCCCCCTCACCTCTGCCCACAATGTCTGCTGCCCGCCTACCGTGCCGCAGTCACCCTTGGTCGTCATGGCTGCACCTGCCAAACGTCATCCAAGGTGCATGGAGGCAGGACCGGCACCGGAGCTAAGCTCTGCGGATTCCCGGCAGCGGCAAAGGAGTATCCGCACGTACAGCGCCGGTCCTGCGTCTGTGGGGTGCATCGGTACGCGGTCGCTCTTGGCTCCACCGAGCTACACCGCCTTCAGGGCAAAGGCGGCATCCTCGGCTCTCCCACATGGCCATGGTTGCTGGCCCACCACGCTCCGACCTCGGTCGCTGCCGTGGCGGTTCAGCTCGGCTGTGGACATGTCCACCGGATGCACCAGGTCGGACAGAAGGTAGCCACTGGCGAGACTTGCTCCTGGATCACGACCGTGCATCCGTCGCCCGCCTTCCCTGCGCCAGATACGTCAAGCGCCGGTCGTTCACCGTGCGTCGGCGTATTCTGCATTTCCGTATCCTGCCCTAGGATGCACTGCCAGATACGGAAACGCAAGATACGTATACGTATAATGCCTAGATCATCCACGTGACCTAGGCGTGCAAGATCACGCATGCCTGACCAACCGGAGACACCATGGCCGTTACTCCCAGCCCCACCGTCCGGCGCAAGCGGCTCGGCATCGAGCTGCGCCGTCTCCGCGAACAAGCGGGCCTCACCTGCGAAGACGTGGGGCAGCGCTTGGACTGCTCCGGCACTCGCATCAGCCGCATGGAGACCGGACGAATCAGCGTCAAGCCCGGTGATGTGCGCGAGCTGCTGGAGATCTACGGCGTCGCTGGCACCGAAGCCGACTCTCTGGTTCAACTAGCGCGCGAAGCCCGCCGCAAGGGCTGGTGGCACACCTACGGCCGCGTGCTGCCAACCTGGTTCGAGGCCTATATCGGGCTGGAATCCGAAGCCGTGCGCCTGCGCGACTTCCAGTCCATGGTCATCCCCGGCCTGCTGCAAACCGAGGACTATGCCCGTGCGGTCCTCCGCGCCGCACCCAACGCCGGTAGCAGCGAGGACATCGACCGCCAAGTAGCCCTCCGCATGCAGCGCCAAGCCATCCTCGAACAGGCCAACCCGCCTAGCCTCTGGGTGGTGCTCAGCGAGAGCGTGCTGCGAGTCCAAGTCGGCGGTCCGAGCGTCATGCGCGCCCAACTTCGCCGCCTCATCGACGCCGCCGAGCGCTCCAATGTCACGTTGCAGGTCTTGCCGTTCACCACAGCGGCTCACGTGCAGCCGATCAGCCCGTTCACCATCCTGGAGTTCCCAGAGGCCGCTGATCCGACCGTTGTGTACCTCGAACACCTCACAGGCAGCCTCTTTCTGGAGAGTGAGGAGGAGGTTCGGCGCTATACAGTGGTCTTTGACCACTTGCGCGCCGAAGCCCTCGGCACCGGCCAGTCAACCAGCCTCATCGCGCAGGTGGCCCAAGACCTAGCGTGACCATCCAGCTTTAAGGAGGTGCGGGATGCCCCCACGCGACATCGACCTGTCCCGCGCCGTGTGGTACAAGAGCACCAGAAGCGGCGGTAACGGCGGCCAGTGCGTCGAAGTCGCTGGCCTGTCAGGCGTCGTGGCGGTGCGAGACTCCAAGGACCCAGACGGCCCCAAACTTGTCTTCGCTGCGGGCGAGTGGCGTAGGTTTATTCGCACCATCAAGACCGGCACGCACGACCTGTAACCTTCCCTAAGCATACGGAGGGCTCCCGTAATGGGGGCTCTTTGTGCTTGATAGGCAATTAAAATAGGATACGCAGTAAGACCTTAGAAGGAATGGGCTACTGGTATTGGATGATCAGCTTCTAGACCTATACGCCAGCCTCACATCCGAGGCCAACATCAAGACTCGGTTTGTTACGCCACGTCAGGCCGAGACCAACCACATCGAATTTAAGGAGAAGTCAGATACCAGAATTCCTGAAGGCGCCGCCGTGCGCTGCGCCCGGTGAGGGCGTGGCGGAGTGGTTCGGGCAGGCCGCGTGGGTGGCAGCCGGGTGCCGCGCTGGAGGCGATCAACACTGGGCTGCCGCCGGGGCGGACGGATGCCCTGTGGTGGGCGAACCGCGTGTAGCTGTACTGATCGAATGCGTAGGTTCCAGGAAGCTGGTTGTCTTGTACCGCTGATCCAGGAATACACGTCCCCACCGGCCGGACCGTGCGGGCCTGCCGGACCCGCCGCACCCTGCGGTCCCTGTGACCATTGCGGGCCGGTTTGATTCCAGTTCACACTCTGTCGGCTTATTCGACTCGTGCGCTGAGGGGCCATGCCCACGGTCATTCCCGTCTCCTTTCGTGATCGCGGTGACCTGCCAGTCACTATGACTGAGAAATCACCGCGATCATGAAAGCGCGGCTCTTGCGCCGCGTGGCGGGGCAGTTTTTCCGATGCTGGCGAACAGGTCGCCAAAGTTAACAGGCTTTGGGAATCTCTTAGAGCCGAAGCGCGGCAAGCAAAACAATCGATCGAATTCATAAAGGAAGTGGCAAAGTCATGGACCTGACATGGCGCAAATCTTCATATAGCGGAAACGAAGGTCAGTGCGTCGAGATTGCCGCGCTGCCCGATGGCGGGCGAGCGGTCCGCGACTGGAAAGGATCCTGACGGGCCGGTGCTGCGGTTCGCAGCGGACGAGTGGACGAGCTTCATGGACCGCGTTCGGTCTGACAGCTAAGCCCGCACGGACAGACGAAACGGGCCGGACAAACCGGCCCGTTTCTGTGTTGACGATCAATCCTC
>WNFX01001312.1_pt1 | contig 26172 bp, 24 predicted proteins | sample 5400111 | NCBI WGS metagenome assembly WNFX01 (sample SAMN13153363, study PRJNA577476) | soil metagenome | isolation source: 40 cm soil or saprolite under grassland replicate 1 | place: USA:California | collected 2016-06-15
TCATTTGCGGACTTATTAATTGAGCCGATTCTACAACGCCTTGAGGGAGCGATTCCTACCCCGCCCAAGTTAGTAATATCAAAACTTGGCTTACGAGCAGGCGTCATGGGGGCGATTACAAATGTTTTGCACAACACATCCAATTTTTACGTTGTTAACAAGTTGTCTTAATATGAGAAAGGAGGATTCTATCGAGGAGTTGATCTAAGAGTCAATTGACAATGGAAAGCAGATTGCAAACTTTGTTTGTATCAGAAGGAGAAGAAACCCATGCGTACTATCTACAAAATTACCTTGTTTGCTTTGGCTCTCTTGTTTCTCGTAGGAGCCACAGGTTGTGCACCTAAACAGGCAGCCGCCGGCCCAGTGACCATCCATGTGTTAACCCAAGATCAAGCAGGGATGAAACCGGCCGAGATCGATCAGATCGCCCGCGATTTTGAGGCAAAGAATCCCGATATCAAAGTCTCAATGGAATATCTCGATTATGACCATATACATGACAAGATCACGACTGGCATGGCTGCTAAACCACCGGCTTATGATGCTTCGATGATTGATGTCATCTGGCCAGATGAGTTCATCAAAGCTGGCTATTTGTTGGATGTGACGAATCGAATCACGCCAGATATGAAATCTGGAATCTTCCCCGCTTCATGGAACGGCGTCACTCGCAATGGCAAGGTTTATGGCATGCCTTGGTTGATGGACGTGAAATATTTCATGTACAACAAGGACATGCTGCAGAAGGCTGGCATCACCGATCCGCCTAAGACCTGGGAAGAATTGGTCGATCAGGCAAAGACGATCAAAGACAAAGGCATCGTGGAGTTCCCCATCATCTGGTCATGGAACCAGAAGGAAGGTGTCGTTTGTGATTTTGCTGTTTTGCTCTACGGCAACGGTGGATCATTCTTAGACTCCAGTGGCAAGCCTGCATTCAATAACGATAAAGGTGTTCAGGTCCTAACATGGATGAAGCAAACGATTGATGATGGTTTGACCGACCCAAGTTCGGTATCTTCCGATGAAAACGCAGTCGAGGCAGATTTCATGGCAGGCAAGAGCGCTTTTGCCGTCAACTGGCTGTTCCAATACAGCGATTCAAATGACTCATCCAAGTCCCAGATCGTGGGTCAAGCGGCATTCGCTCCGATGCCCGTTTTCAAAGCGGGTGCAGACGCGGGCGTCAAAGGCTCCAGTGTGGATGGCTCCAGCTCGTTCGCCATCATGGCGACCACACCCTATCCTGATCAGACCTGGAAGTTCTTAACCTACCTGACCAGCAACGAAGTCCAAACGAAGTATTCGAAAGAGATGTTGCCCATCTGGCAGAATGATTTCCAAGGTGATGCTCTGAAAACATTGGAAAATGCAACTCAGACCAACCCGGTCACTGTTCCTGCGTTCCTTGCGCAGTTCCCCTATGCCAATGAACGCCCAACCGTTCCCTATTACAACGAGGCTTCTGCCGCGCTTCAATTGGCGATTCAAGAAGCATTGACGGGTGCGAAATCCCCGAAGGATGCCTTGGATGAAGCAGCCGCCAAATGGGTTGAGCTTGCGAAATAATTGGAAATGAACGAACAGATGGATTTGCGTAGTTAACGCAAATCCATCTGCATTTTCAAAATGGTAACGAATACGGTTAAACGACGCCTCACACTTCGCGAACAGGATGCGCGGACTGCCTGGTTACTAATTGCGCCAAGTCTATTGGTGATATTGGGTATTACGCTGTGGCCCGTGATCTCGACATTTATTCTAAGTTTTTTCAACGCACCGACTGGCATTAATCAAGTTCGCACCTTTGTTGGCTTTGGCAATTATTTGGAGATATTAAGGGATCAGCTCTTTTGGGAAACCATTGGACGCACCTTCTACTTTACGATTGTTTCGGTTGGTTTGGAACTTGCATTAGGGTTGGCAATTGCTCAATTGATTCATTCACGTCCCTGGGGTTGGCAGTTCCTGCGTATCAGTTTAATCATTCCCTGGGCAGTGCCTACGATTGTCAACGGAGCCATGTGGCATTGGATTTATAACGGCAACTTTGGTGCTCTCAATGGCATCTTGATGCAATTCGGTTTGATCAAGCATTATGTCCCCTGGCTGACGCTTCCAAACATGGCAATGAATCTCGTGATTATCGCGGACATCTGGCATACGATGCCATTTGTTGCTTTGGTTTTGCAAGCTGCCCTTGCCGCGCTACCCGAAGATTTGGATGAAGCCGCGGCTGTCGATGGCGCCAATGCCTGGCAGCGTTTTTGGCAAATTCGCGTTCCTTTGCTACGACCAGCTATCTTGGTGGCATTGATCGTCCGTACTGTAGATGCTTTCCGCGTGTTTGATATTGTTTACATCATTACCAACGGAGGACCCGCTTATAAAACGCTCACAATTACTTATTTGACCTATCTGAATTCATTTGCATTCGGAAAACAGGGAATTGGTGCGGCACTCTCTTTTCTGATTTCCATCTTCACTATCATTCTGGCTTTTATTTATATTCGCTTCTTATATCGTCCCGAGGAGACTCAATGATGCGCTACCGAAAATTCTTCCGAAAATTGTTTCTGTTTCTCCTCACCTTGCCCGTGTTCATCTTCATTTTCTCTCCGCTGCTCTGGCTGTTCAGCGCCAGTCTCTCTACCCAAGTGGAGTTGTTTACAGTGCCCCCACACTGGATTCCTGATCACCCTACATTCCAAAATTATTTGGATATCTTCTTTCCGAGTCTCGCAGCTTCCTCTGTACCGCGAACGTTTGCAACTGCATTGTTGAATTCAATCAAGATTGCCTCCGCAGTAACAATCATTTGTATCCTGATTGGAAGTCTAGCAGCTTATGCGCTGGTACGTATTCCATTCAAATTCAATCGCCCCATTCAACTTGGCATCATTGCCACACGCATGATTCCGGAAGTATCACTGGTCCTGCCTCTCTTTATCATCGCTTCAAGCCTTCAACTAATCAACAAGCCAATTGTGCTGATCATTACTTATATGAGCTTTGCCTTGCCCTATGCCATCTGGCTGCTGGCAGCCTACTTTCAAACAGTTCCCATTGAACTGGAGGATGCTGCCCTCCTGGATGGCTGTTCGCGTCTGGAAATTTTGTTTCGTATTGTGATGCCTATCTCAGTACCGGGTCTTGTCTCTACTGCTATGTTTGTATTCCTGCTTGCCTGGGATGAATTTTTCTACGCCCTGATCTTTACGAGCACGCTTGCCGCGAAGACAGTTCCGGTTGCCATCGCCGAATTTGTTGGACGTTATGTAGTAAATGTCAACGGGATGATGGCAGGAGGCATTCTCGCGGCTGTTCCACCTGTTTTAGTAGCACTAATCTTCCAGCGCTACATTGTTCGTGGACTAACCGCTGGAGCTGTGAAAGGATAATTGCACAATGAACAATAATTTTCTGAGTTTTGATTTGCAAGGACAGATAGCTTTAGTGACCGGCGCAGCGCGCGGTATTGGGCAGGCATGTGCTTTGGCATTAGCCCACGCAGGTGCAGATATCGCCTTGGGCTTACGAGATATAAACACTGGCGCTGAACTAGTGAGTAAGATTGAAGCGATGGGTCGGCGCGCTCTGCCCTTGCAAATGGACGTGACTCATCTTGATGAGATCCAAAAGGCCATCGACTCGACCGTCTCCCATTTTGGACGATTGGATATTTTGGTGAATAATGCTGGGTTAGGACCGAGTAACCTTGCTGAAAGTGTACGTGAAGAAGATTTTGATTTGACTGTATCCGTCAACTTGAAAGGTACGTTTTTTGCAAGTCAGGCTGCAGGCAGGGTAATGATCAAGCAAAACTATGGCCGCATCGTCAACTTGAGTTCGCAGGCAGGCTTGGTGGCTCTACCTACCGAATCAGTATATTGCATGACAAAAGCGGCGATTACACATCTTACTAGATGTCTGGCTGTGGAGTGGGGTCAATACAATATTACGGTCAATGCTGTTGCGCCAACATTCATCAACACACCTGGAACAGCAGAAGCACTAGAAGATAAGGCTTTTCGCGCAGACGTTTTATCGAGAATCGCATTAGGACGTATCGGTGAGCCTATGGAAGTCGCGAGTGCAGTTGTATTTCTTGCTTCCCCTGCCGCCTCTCTTATCACAGGTGATACCTTGCTCATTGATGGCGGCTGGACGGCACGTTAGGAAGATTACTCGCTTTAGTCTGGGTGCGTTATATCGTCAGCGGACTTACTGAATAGGGTTGTCAACGAATAGCAAAAGTCACTTCAGGAACAGCCCGCACGAAAGGAGGTAGAAGTACAAGACAGAAACATATAAAATAAATTGAATATTTTGCAATTTCCATATAGGGTAGCATAAGATAAACGCAGCAACTGGGTGGATTGAAAATCTGGATGGCTACATGCTTGTTTTAGCTTTCTATATTATTCGGCTACCTATCCACATTGAAAGATAGAGGTATCTCTATGAAAAAAAATATATTTCGTATCGTCTTGGTCTTCGCGCTTGTTTTGATGATCCTGGCGGCCAATGCTATACAGGTCTCGGCCAGCAATACTCTGGCCCCTAAGACGAAGACCCCAACGCCGACGCCCACATCGACCGGACCCACTCCGACCCCTGGAGCGACCACCATTGGGAGTATTATCCCCATGCCCGTCTCGATCACATCCACCGGAGCAAGCTTTGTCCTGCCCAGCACAGCGGACATCTACGTTGAGCCGGGAACGGCTGAATTGATCGCCATCGGCCAATATCTGGCGGACAAATTGAATCCTTCCACCGGCTATGGGATTCAAGTCTTAACGACGACCGGTGCGCCTGCGAACGGGAACATTTATCTAACCACGGTAGGGGGAGATCCCAGTTTGGGCGACGAGGGATATCAACTTACGGTGACGTCCGACCTGGTCAATGTCGCGGCCTACAAACCAGCGGGCCTATTTCGGGGCCTCCAGACCATTCGGCAGATATTGCCTGTGGCAATTGAAAATGCCACGCTGCAGCCTGGCCCATGGAAGATGGCCACTGGGACGGTGAGAGACTATCCCAGGTTTGCCTGGAGAGGCTCCATGCTGGATGTAGCCCGGCATTTCTTCAGCGTTGCAGACGTCAAACGCTACATCGATCTAATGGCATACTACAAGCTGAACGTATTCCACTTCCATTTATCCGACGATCAGGGTTGGCGTATCATGATTAACTCCTGGCCGAATCTTGCCCTCTATGGTGGGGGCACTCAGGTGGGTGGAACCTGCACTAATTGCTATTACACCCAAGCCCAATATTCAGACATTGTGGCGTATGCCCAGAGCCGCTATATCACACTCGTTCCTGAGATCGACATGCCGGGGCACACCAATGCAGCGCTCGCTTCCTATGCAGAACTCAACTGCAATGGAGTGGCACTCGCGCGATACACAGGGACGAACGTTGGTTTCAGTTCATTGTGTATCAGCAAGCCAATCACCTATACCTTTGTGGATGATGTTATCCGCGAACTGGCTGCCCTGACGCCCGGGGCTTACATACATGTCGGCGGCGATGAGGCCTCTTCGACGACGACTGCAGACTATGTGAGCTTTGTCTCGCAGGTCCAAACAATTGTTCAGGCGCACGGCAAGCAAATGATCGGATGGGAAGAGATAGCTCAGATCAATGGTCTCTCCACCACTTCGGTCGCCCAACACTGGAACACAACCGACAGCTTTGCCCCGACCGCTGTCCAGAAGGGAGCCAAGGTTCTGATGTCACCTGCAAATAAAGCCTATCTCGATATGAAATACTATCACAAGACACAGCTTGGACAGACCTGGGCAGGATTGATCAATACCCAGACCGGTTATGAGTGGGACCCGACGACGATTGTAAGCGGTGTTCCCGGCAGCAGTGTACTAGGAGTGGAAGCCCCACTGTGGACCGAGACGATCGTCACCCGGTCAGACATGGATTACATGGCTTACCCACGCCTTCCTGGCTATGCCGAACTCGGCTGGTCCCCTGTGAGCGGGCGCAACTGGAGTGAGTATAAAGTCCGTCTTGGAAGTCATGGACCACGGCTCACAGCCATGGGCGTGAATTTCTATCGCGATACAGTCGTTCCCTGGCAATAAAGGCGACCGGCTCCTGATTGATGGGGCTGGATCGCACGATAACGATACGAGAATGATGATTGTTTTGACAGCGTGTCAAAACAGAAAGGAGATGGCAAAAGTATTTAGATTTTCTCCTGTCCTCATTCTATATGAGGCTGGATGTCGGTTTTCAAAATGGTATGGTTTATCTATCGTTTGACGATAGATGACGGAAAGGAAATTCCCATGCAAAAGCAAAATCATCTGTTCATAATTTTGACAGCTATGCTGATACTCGTGTTTATGCTGAGTATCGTGGGAGGTTCTGCCAGCGCAAGTAGTCCAAATGCTCCAAAAACCAAGACACCGACTCCTATTACACCCACAGTGGGTCCAAGCCCTACAGCCGGACCGACTCAAACCCCAGGACCTACACCGACTGTCAGCTCAACCGAGTTGACTCAAGGCTGGTCGCTCATCTCAGCAAATAACGTAACCGATAACGGTACGACAATTTCACAAACTGGCTACAACGTTTCCTCATGGTATCCAATTACGGTACCTTCTACTGTTTTAGCGGGGCTTGTAGCAAATAATATCTATCAGAATATTTATTTCGGAACCAACTTACAATCCGTCCCTGACCTGACGACACAAAACTGGTGGTACCGCGGACAGTTCAACGCGCCCGCAGGCGTGGCGGGTCAACAATATTGGCTGCGCTTCAAAGGCGTGAGCTATCGCGCCCAGATTTGGCTCAACGGCACACAGCTTGATGCTAATGCAGTCGGCACGATGGTGATCCATGAGTATAACGTGACCAACTTGATTCATGCGGGCGCATTGAACGCTGTTGCATTACTCGTCACTCCGCCCGCCCACAGTTGCAACGACCTATCCTTCTGCACTGTCGATTGGAATCCCGAAGCGCCTGATATGAACGCGGGCATTTGGGGCAAAGTCTTTTTGGATACGACCGGCGCGGTCGCATTGCGTGATCCATATGTGAAGACTGTCCTGCCATTGCCTGCAACAAACTCTGCTGACCTGACCGTATACGTTGACGCAGTGAACGGTACAAATAGTACGATCAGCGGAATCGTCAGTGGCACAATCACCAAGTCGGGCTATCCAACGATCAGCTTCAGTCAGTCTAACGTTGTTCTAAATCCCAGTGAGCGACGCGAGATCGTCTTCAATCCAACAACATTTACGCAACTGCATGTTTCCAATCCAGCGTTATGGTGGCCCTACCAATTTGGTACGCCAAACCTCTATAACCTGAGTATTTCATTTACTGCGAATGCGCAAACCTGGGATACCAAATCCATCAACTTCGGCGTCCGCCAATTTACGGATTATCGAACGACGGTGAACGGCGTTTCATTCGCAGGGTATAAGATTAATGGTCAGAATATCTTGTTCCGCGGTGGCGGCTATGTTTGGGATATGTTGCAACGCTGGGACACAAAGACGAATCAAACCCACATGCAGTATATCAAAGACATGGGGCTCAATGCGATCCGCTTCGAAGGTACGCTGGGCAATGAGGAACTTTACGATCTTGCCGATCAATATGGCATCATGATCATGCCCGGCTTTGTATGTTGCAGCAAATGGGAAAGTGACAGCGGCTGGAACGCCGAAGACGAGATGGTTGCCCATAACTCCTTGGATAGCCAAATGCGGAATCTGCGTGCGCACGCCAGTCCGTTTGTGTGGGCTTTTGGTAGCGATCAGCCACCGACAGCCGCGCACCTCGCCCAATATAAAACGATCGCCTCAAACCTGCATTGGCAGAATCCCACACTGGATAATGTTGCTACCTGGTCGAACTCCAATGCCGGTGTCAAGATGGACGGTCCGTATGTTTGGGAGCCGCCTATCTTATGGTGGGATACAACGCAAGCGGGCAGTGCGTTCGGGACCACTGCAGAGGAAGGATTTGAATCGCCTCCTCCACTGGAAAGCCAGCAGAAGTTCCTAGCACCGGCTGACTTATGGCCGCAAGGCACAGCTTTCAACTATCACGCGGGCAAAAGACCCTTCGATGATATTCATTGGTATACCAATGGAGTGAATAACCGGTATGGGACAACAACCAGCGCAGCCGATTACTCGAACAAGTCTGAGTTGTTAAGCTATGAGTCCACTCGGGCCTTCTTTGAAGCTTGGAGCGGAAATGAGTATACTCAGACCTTTGGCACTATCTTCTGGATGCAAAACAATGCCTGGCCCTCAGTCCATTGGAGTCTCTATGATTATTATTTCAAACCAGCCGGTGGTTACTACGGGACAAAGAAAGCCGATGAGCCTGTGCATATTCTATATGACTACTTCGGCAAGAATGTAAAGATAGTCAACTCCTCATTGACAGCCTACAACAACATGACTGCCTCTGTTACTGTCTACAATATTCCAACGCTTACACAGCAATACACTACACAAGTAACACTGAACGTGCCTGCCAATACTTCGACACAAGCATTCACACTTCCCACGATTAGTGGCCTGACAACAACATACTTCATTCGGTTGCAACTCAAGAATTCACTAGGCCAAGTGGTCAGCAACAATCTCTACTGGTATTCAACGAGTCCAGATACGCTAGGCAATAAATCGAACTGGTATTCCACAGCGGTATCAAACTATGCCAATCTCACTGGACTCAATAGCCTGGCGTCGAACAGCAGTGTCACTGCCTCAGCCTCCAGAACAGTTGCGAGCGGGCAGGAAACTGTAACCATTACACTCAACAATACAAGCACAACTAACATTGCATTCTTCGTGCGAGCTGAGATCACAGCCGGGAATGGCGGTCTGGAGGTGTTACCAGTAACATACACTGATAATTATATCTCCCTCTTCCCAGGTGAATCAATTACGATTACATCCAAATATGCAACCTCAGATCTTGGTGGTCAGTCACCTTATCTCAGGATCAGAGGCTACAACGTACCGCAGTTTTCGATAAGCGTGCCGTGACCTCCTAGATTCAAACAGCTATATAAAGGGATGGCTGAAAAGTCATCCCTTTATCGATTTTAGCTTTGCGATCATAGAAGTGCGGGTAGTATCTATTGAATTCCAGGCTTTACAATTAGCAAGCATCTACCTAGATATGACAGAACTCCCTTGTAGACTTACGCGCCGCAATTTTCTACAACTCCTTTTTACAGTGGGAGGCGGCTTGGCCGCTACTGGATTGTTACATGCTTTACGAACAGGTGAATCACAACCATCATCTCTATGTATGGATCGCATAAAAAATATTATCTTCTTCATTCAAGAGAATCATTCCTTCGATAATCTCTTTGCTGGTTTTCCCGGAGCGAATAGTGAGTTTGCAAAGCGCAAATGCTCAGACTCTTTACGAAAAGATCCGCCTCATGAACATTTGAATGCTTTACAGCCGGATGGCGCAACCACAGACGAAGCAAGATGTTCCTATGCAGAAGTCGATGTGTCGAATTATTGGAAGATAGCGCGTGCTTTCACATTATGTGATAACTACTTCAGCGATATGCGAGGTGCTTCACATCCCAACTATTTAATGATGATTGCTGGACAATCACCGATCATCAACACGCCCTTTTCCTTTAATGTCTGCCCTGCTTTCTGTTTGGACATTCTGGTCCTGCCCAATCGACTCGATGCGGTTGGCTTGACTTGGCGCGATTATGGTGGCATCTTTACCGACATCAAGAGCTTAATTGGGCGTCGCGAAATCATCGATCCCCAAGCTGAGAACTTCTTTGAGGATGTGGCTGCGGGGACTTTGCCAAATGTCACTTGGCTAAATTCAGGCTTTTTGGTAGATGGCGATGCTAAAAGTGGACATCCTCCTGCGAGTCTATGCGCGGGAGAGAATTACGTGGTCAACGTATTAAACGCGGTAATGAACGGACCGCAGTGGTCAACGACAGCATTATTTCTAGTTTGGGATGATTGGGGGGGCTTTTATGATCATATTGACCCACCAGTAGTAGAACGGTGGCCCGACGGTACACCCGCTCGCTATGGGCACCGCGTACCTTGTATTGTCATTAGTCCCTATGCCCGCTCCGGTTATATCTCACACACATTACACTCGCACGTCAGCTTATTGCATTTTGCAGAGACAATCTTCGGTTTGGAGCCCTTGACCGAGCGCGACGCTCATGCCAGCGATATGCTGGATTGTTTCAATTTTGAGCAACCTGCCATCCCACCACTTTTACTTATTCCGCGCGAGTGCACACAGGATCGACCAAATTTACCTTGATATTGGAAGACTATCTTTTTCGCTTTAACAACCAACGAAAGAACATCGCAAACAACATGCCAAACAGAGAGCCTGAAGCTACATCTCCGGGATAATGGTCTCCCAGATAAATCCGCGAAAACGCGACCAGGCTGGCGATGATGTATTTCAGCCCCCATAACCTTGGAAACTTGTTGTTCAGCAGCCAAGCACCACCCAACGCGGCCGCTGAATGGCCCGATGGAAACGACCACGAACCCGGCTTTTTTCCAATCACGATTGCTTGAATAATCGTAATGAAAGGACGCCGCCGCTTGAAATAGGTTTTGATAGGCAACTCCACCAATGTGCTCGAGATGAACAAGGGCAGGGCTACCTCCCGCACAATGCTGCCGGCCGTACGACGATTGCGCAAAGCGGCAACTCCCATCATTGCATACCAAGCTGCCCCACCTTGGAAAATAAAAGTGAGACCATAGAATAGAATATTAAGAAGACGCGTGTGAGGCAAATGATTGACAAATAGAAAAAGATTGGCATCCAAGGCATCCATTGGTTTGAGCCTTTTAAGAACTGCTTCCTGCAGATATTTACGATGACGCTCATCGGTAACCGTTGGCATGGCACCCTGTTGCTCAGGATTAAAAACTTCTTGTGCTGCCTGCGATACAACCTCTCGTTGACGTTTATCCGGCGTGGTCAGCACACGGGCTGTAGTATCGAGCACTTTTTCAGTTTTTTTAGTTCCAGGTGCAGTCTGGGCAGCTTTTTTCACTTCGCGGGCTGCTGAGGCTGGAGTCGCCGGTGGTGGTTGAGTCTGCTTCACATCTTCTGCGGTCTGATCAGCCGCTTTTGTCTCCAGCTTCTCGATCACCTCATCAGCTTTTTCAGGGGAATCTACCTTGGCTACTGCTTCTTTTAAGGCTCGTCGTATCGGTTTAGCTTGCTCTTTTTCTTCAGGTGTAGGCATTTCCCAGGGCGGAACAGGTGTGTCCCCGAGTTTCTGTTCCGGTGGATCAGTTGATTCTGTTTTCTTATCTTTGTCCTTCGAAGTACCCATAAGGTTTCTCTCATTTTCGAAAATATTGTATAAGATAAAACGATTAACCTCCTTAAATGATACTGTTCACCTTTGTCAGCAGGAAGATTCAGTACGTTGACTAGACGAACAAGCTTTATTTGCTCTAATAAGCTACTTGTTTTCTTTTTCCAATCTAATTGTTTCTTGTATAGCAGTCACAATAAAAAAACACAATAAAAGCAACGCGATGGCAGCCACGATAAGGTCATAAGGGGTGAAGGTGATTTGACCAAAGATTCCAAACATGAATGAAGATATTTGCATACCTCCAAAATACATAGTTGTATTCAACAGGATGGCAAATACGCGGATCTCAGTTGGTCCAAGCCTGCTATAAGATATTTTGAACTCATCAGCAATACCGGTACGTATAAACACTAGCACACACAGAAGCAAATAAGCGATCAAGGTCAGGCAGGCGATATTGAAGCTGACATAGGGCGTTAAGCCGAGTCCCAGAAAAATCACCGTTGCACAAAACGCATCGGTTGTATGGTCTACGAAAAAACCAAAGATCGGGCGTTCGATTTGCCGGTAGCGTGCCAATGTTCCATCCATGCTGTCACCAAACCAGTGAATAATAAAACCGAGCGAGGCGAGCCATAAAAAGTTTCTATCATAAATGCTCAACATATAGCTAATCGCGACGCCTAAGGCCCCCAACACACCCATGATCGTGCAAATATCGGGAGTGATCCAGGCCGGCATACGAGCTGCAAACCATTTCAATGTTGGCCTCTCCAATGGACCAAGCAGAATATCATTTACCCTCCGATGATGATTAATATCGCTCATTCCATTCTCCTCATATACCCAAATTTGAATGTGAGTACAAGATTTACTTCGAAACCAAATCCACCGTCTCGGGCCAAACAGGTAAAGGCACACACCATTGATGTGGAACTTGTCGAATAAACTTCTCTGCCACGCTCAATACTTTTTCGGCATTTCGAAGTATTCCCATTTCCCGATTCAGATAAGAATCCATTTCAATGAAGTCCGATGCAAAGACATGATACTTCCCATCTGATTGAAAATTTGCGGCGGTGACAATCACAGGAACATGAGCTTTGGCTGCGAGGAAAACATGATGGCTGGGTAACATAGCAAGACGGCCAAAAAATTGTGGACAAATTCCCGGCTTAGGAATCGGTCGGTCAATTCCGGTCAACACTATCCCTCCCTGCTGTAGATGTTTGAGTGCTTGTCGGAACGATCCTACTGAAACAGGAATAAGATTCATTCCTGATTTCTTGCGCGTTTCATATTCTATGCGACGTCCACCTTGTGGATCTGGGATTGTAAGGAGTAACGGTTTCATTCCTTGCTTGCAAAGCCACTGAAGGATCAAGTCAAAATTGCTGAGGTGTAAACCAGCAATAATTAAGCCGCGGCGATCAAATTCTGGTCTTTGGGCAAGTTGCTGTGAGAGCGGATCTAAAACAATCAATTGCCTTGTCGCATCTGTATCTTGAATGTAGTGATATAGATCGAAAATACAACGAGCTGAATGACGCAATGTCTCACAAACAGCCAGATCTAATTCTTCTTTATCCAGGGATTCTTCGGATATAACCCACTGATTGGCGCGTACAGCCCGAACCACTTGAGAATTCGGTCGGCGCGCAATTTGTTCTGCGACGTAATATGCAATGCGATGACCCAACTGTGGTGATAATCTCTGAGCTAATACAGAAACAAAGCGGAGACTTAAAGAACTGTTAATTACCTGCTGGAGATCGACTCTCATACCACACCCGAGAAACTAACATTCCAAGACAAAATTGGTCAGGCAGTAACGAAAAGAAACATGACTACGAAGTGCCGCATAATTTACTTAACAGCATATTTGAATTTCAAGCTACAAATCCACGTAAAAGTTAACTTGTTAATAAGACAAGCGGTAGAATATTACCATGTAATCAAACTGGGGAAGTTTAAATGAAAAGTACTTATTTCTACTTCGCAATTGGCAAAGTGAAAGTAAATGTACTTCCCTGCCCCCCGCCTGCTGACTCAGCCCAAATGCGTCCATCGTGAGCTTCCACAAGCGCGCGGGCAATCGTCAAGCCGATGCCACTTCCGCCGCCTGCTCGACGAGAACGCGAAGCGTCCACGCGGTAGAACCGATCGAAGATGTGCGGTAAATGTTCAGGCGGAATGCCAATGCCTGTATCACGAACAGAGATCTGGACTTCATTATTATTTCGTTTTGCAGAAATGGTCACTTTCTCATTTTCAGGAGTGTATTGCAGTGCATTCCCCGTCAGATTGGTCAACACTTGTACAGCGCGATCTTCATCAGCGAGAACACGTGGAAGGTCAGGAGTCAGTTCTAGGTCCAGAGAGATGCGTTTCGATTCTGCTTGAGGTGTGAGTCGCTTGGTTACCGTCCGCACAAGCGCAGAAACATCCACAGGCCGAAGATCCAATTCATAGGCATGGGCCTCAACGCGGCTGAGTTCCTGCAAATCATCCACAAGTCGATTCAGTCGATCTGCCTCCGCGTGAATTTGTTGGTAGGTTTCTTGCGTGGCAGGCAGGACTCCATCCATCAAGCCTTCCATTGAGCCTTTGATCGCAGTCAATGGGGTACGCAATTCATGACTGACATCTCCGATGAGCCGCCGCCGCATAGATTCCACTTCATTTAATTTTTCAGCCATTTGATTGAAACGCATGGCAAGTTGCGCAAGTTCATCTTCACCGCGCACTTGCACACGTTCCTCATACCGCCCATTGGCAATACGTTGTGTAGCAAAGGACATAGCGCGTACAGGTGCAATCACGCTGCGACTTAAATATAGGCTGAGGCCAATCGCCACAATCATGGCTGCGAACGCGGCATAGATTAATGCTTCGTTGAAACTGGCGCGGAAATCCAAATAGAGCTGTGACATTGCATTGGAACCATCAACACCTTCATTCCCCATCATGCCACCCATCGTCATTCCCATTCCAGCCATGTGACGATTAAAAGAAGCGGGGAGAACAAATTGGCTAGCAAGGATCAACACTACTACACCCACTAGAATAATTGCAAGATACGAAAGTAAAAGTTTTGCGCCCAAATGATGGCGGAAATAATCAATCATCATTCCTCACTTAAAGCAGTTCATCTTCGAACCGATAACCGACGCCGCGCACGGTGACGATCAAATCTTCGTGTCCAAGTTTTTGACGGACATGACCAAGATGAACATCCACAACACGCTGTTCGCCGAAATACTCACCACCCCACACTTTTTCAAGTAATTGATCGCGCGATAAAACGCGACCGCGATTCTCAACCAACGCCTTCAACAAATCAAATTCAATTGCAGTTAGGTCAATTGGATTTTCATCCACAGTGACCATGCGTGCGCCGACATCCATTCGCAGATGACGAAAAGAATACACGCTCATCTTGGACTCTGAACCTGCTCCCGTTTGGATACGTCTCAGCGCGGCTTTGACGCGCGCCGTTAACTCGCGCGGGCTAAATGGCTTCGTTACGTAATCATCCGCGCCGACCGAAAGACCGATGACTTTATCAGTCTCTTCTGTTTTTGCTGTGAGCAGGATTACGTACACTTGCGATTCGCGACGAAGGCGGGAAAGTAGCTCGATGCCATCCATCCCAGGCAACATGATGTCGAGAATAACCAGGTCGGGCTTGAAGGCGCGCGCGGCTTTGAGTCCTGAGGGTCCATCCATCGCCGTGTAGACTTCATAGCCTTCGGGCTTGAGGTAAGCCATAACGAGATTTACAATGGAGGGTTCGTCATCTACGACAAGGATTTTAGCCATAAGGGTTCTCGATTTTTGAATCAAGTTTAATGACCGTATTGTAACTGTACTTGCAAGAAACAGAACGCGCCGATGATATACAATTCGGCGCGTTCATTACATTGATCTGATTGATATTATTCTGCTTCTTCGATAAACGTTCCGTGCCAAGTATGCAGGAAAATCTGTCCACTGTAACCATTGACGCTCAACATACCGCTGATCTTGCCATCCTTCTCAAAGTCGAGAGTATAGTAGCCATAGAACTGTGTGGGATCAGTCGCGGCCGTTGCACCAGAGATGTTCGCGTCTAGATATTTCTGGACATACTCAATTGCTTGTTCAGGTGTTACGATCATTTCAGCAGAGACATTCGTAGGGATGATACTATCCCAAGCATTACTATTCACACCTGCACTTGCGCCAGGTGCAAGTGTCAGGCCGCCTTGTCCACTCATCATCCCACCATAACCACCCATCATACTGCCGTTCCCTGCAAACATATTTTGATGATTGAGTCCGCTGTACTTGAGATTCCACATCATGTTTGGTCCATACTCGGGATAGGCAATTTGTGAGACAGGGTCAACGAGCAGTTCGAACGCGCCCAATCCACTTTTAGTCTCTTTGACAACGACATAAGCATTATTGTCAAAAATCATCACTTCACCTATTCCAAATCCGTTGAGGTTGAGTGACTGAATATATTTCTCTGCAGCTTGCTTGGCTTGGTCTACAGTTAGGGGTGTGGCGTTGGAATTGTTATAACCATACCTATTCATCATGCCAGAGCCTATACCATTGCCATCATTCATGATGCTATAGTTCCCGTTCATCATTCCGAGGCCAAAAGAATTTGCACGAGCATACATGCTTCCAGCAAAAAAGATCCCGCCTGCCACGGCTAAAACAGCGATAACAATTAGGGTTGTGGTCAGAGTTTTGTTCATTTTGTCTCCTGTTTGAAAAGCGATTCACACATCTGTGTGTTGTTTTATGTCACCAGTATAAATTTGTAACTTGAAATTGCTATAAAGCGAATATAAAGATTTGGTAAAGATATTTGACAAAAGAGCCGTTCTCACGACTATTAGAACGGCTCTTTTGTGATTTTGATTTTATGATAAATCATTGATAGTGGTCAATTGCAGTGATACTGTCCGTGGCGCAAGATGCCACATCGTATTCGAAGGGTATCTTGCGCTACGTCACTTATCATAATGCCACTACCAAATCATTTTCAGCTCAAAGCTCAATAAACAGATAACGTGCAGAAGCAAAACCTAATGTGACCACTTGCCCTTGGACTTCCAGCGTGATCGTCTGATTGAATGGCAATACTTCTTGAACGGTAACCTCCGCACCTGGCACAAGCCCTTTGCTTTCCAAAAACGCCAGCAACTCCGAGTTGTATTCCGCAAGTTCATGGACACGCTTGATAGTCACCTTTTTATTGAGAGTTACCTCAGTAAGAGGTACCCAGGAAGATACCGCTTCTTCACATCCAGGCAACGGATTGCCATGTGGGCAAGTCTGCGGATGCCCCAGTTCCTCAAAGAGGGCGGTTTCCACTTCCGCTGAAATCGCGTGTTCGAGATTATGGGCTTCCTGATGTAGTTTTGACCAGGGCAACATGCGCGCCATCATCCATTCCGTCAGCATATGGCGGCGCAAAACAGTCCGCGCGGATTGCTTCCCAGCCTTCGTCAAGCGAGTCCCGTTTTTGTCCATGGTAATTAAGCTATCGCGAACCATGCGCTTGAGAGTATTGGTTACTGTGGGAGGAGTTACATTGAGAAGTTCAGCCAAATGAACACCAAGAACTGGTTCTTTATCCCGCTCGAGTACATACATAAGAGAAAGATAATTCTCGATCGTAGTGCTAAGTTTATCCACAGGCTTTGTCCAAATTCATGATTTTTGTCACTGAGAATCCATTTCTTTTTCATTATACTAATAATCCAGATTAGCATATACTAATTATGGTCGGAGTTCAATAAGTCCGACTGTCAGTCTGAACAAAGTCTACTCAACAAGGACAGATTATGGATCAACCGAACGCTATCTCACTAACAGAACTCTCAGCCGACAATCATGCCACGATTTTAGCTTTTCATATTGGAACTGTCGAAACCACTCGTCTGGCTTCACTTGGATTCACACCCGGGGCAGAAGTAAGTATGAGCCAAAACTATGGCCGCGGTCCATTGATTGTAACCGTGCGCGGCACACATGTGGCGCTGGGTCGCGTTGAGGCAGCTAAGATTTTAGTCGAACAGAGAGTGGAATGAGTGACTGCCATTCCACTTCGGTTCCGCTCCAGCCGGTCATCATCCGGGAACGTATGCCACTGCTCGCGCTGGCAGGTCAACCGAATGTAGGTAAGTCCACACTTTTCAATTTATTGACCGGTTTGAATCAACATGTGGGCAATTGGCCGGGCAAAACGGTTGAGCGAAAAGAAGGGAGGTTTGAAATTAATGGGGATGAGTGTGGAATCGTCGATCTCCCCGGTACGTACAGCCTGACAGCAAATTCACCAGAAGAGATTATTACACGTGAGTTTATCCTGCGTGAACAACCAGATGTAGTGATTGCTATTGTTAATGCTGCAAATCTTGAACGCAGCCTCTATTTAGTAGCTGAACTAATTTCGCTATCCACTCCTCTCGCTATCATACTCAACATGATGGATGTAGCCAAACAGGAAGGTATTAGCATCGAACCTGAAGTATTAGAGGCTGCCCTCGGTGTACCTGTTATTCCAATGACTGCTACACGTGCAGCTGGAATGCAGGAATTCTATCGAGCTGTGCAAAAGATTTTGGATAGCAGCTATGTCTTCACGCCGCGCATGCCCGAAATCCGTGCTGACCATCGCGCAATACTCGACGAAATTTTACATCATATACAAGGCTACGTTCCATCTCCTTATCCGGAGAACTGGGTTGCACTCAAATTGTTAGAAGGTGATACAGAAATCACTCACACCATGCAAGAAGTCCTGCCTACAGAAAAGTGGGAAGCTATCTACAATCTATTACGGCAACATGATGACGCGCTATTGGCAATTGCCTCTGGACGCTATGAATGGATTGGCCGTATGGTACGAGCCGCGGTTGTTCATCCCAAGATAGGACAAATCTCTCTCACCAAACAACTTGATCGCTGGGCAGTTCACCCCGCTTGGGGGTTGGTCATCCTCGCGGGGATTCTAGGACTTGTGTTCTGGCTGACATTTACAATTGGCTCGCCCATTCAAGGGTGGTTAGGCACACAAGTTATAGGAGGACTCACAGGCATTACAAACCAGCTACTGGCAAGTGCACCGTTTTGGTTCAGGAGCTTGATTGTAGATGGCTTGCTTGGTGGCGTTGGCGCGGTCGTTACATTTCTGCCAATCATGATGATCTTTTTTGCTGTTTTTGGATTGCTGGAAGATATGGGATATATGGCTCGCGCAGCCTTCGTCATGGACAACCTTATGCACCTAATGGGCTTGCACGGTAAGTCTTTCCTTCCTCTGTTTCTTGGTTTTGGTTGTAACGTGCCATCTGTTTTGGGCACTCGAGTCATCGATTCAAAGCCGGCCCGCTTCTTGACGATCTTGATCGCGCCATTAGTTCCCTGTACAGCTCGTATGGCTGTAGTAGCCTTCTTAGCGCCAGCATTCTTTGGATCGAAAGCACTCTTCGTGTCTTGGGGATTGGTTTTGTTTTCAATGATCATGCTCGTATTAAGCGGCGCTCTCTTGAATAAGATCATTTTCAAGGGTCAACGCTCAGCATTTATCATGGAAATGCCGCTTTACCATATACCTAACGGGCGCACTATCGGCTTATTGATCTGGCAGCGCTCCTTGTCATTTCTCAAAAAAGCCGGCACCAGTATTCTAGTAATGGCATTGGTGATCTGGGCGCTTTCTGTACTTCCAAATGGAGACTTGAATCAAAGTTATCTTGTGCAATTTGGAAAATGGATTGAGCCCGTCGGACATTGGATGGGGTTGGATTGGCGTTTGACGGTTGCATTGATCACAAGCTTCCCAGCTAAAGAGAACGCGGTTGCTACGCTGGGTGTGCTCTTTGGCAGCAATCCGAATGCTGGACTTGCACAAACACTCACCTCCACTTTTTCAACTGCATCCGCGCTTTCCTTCCTTGTTGTGACAATGCTCTTCATCCCATGTATGGCAACCGTTGCCGTCATACGCCAGGAAACCAACTCCTGGGGTTGGACTTTGCTCAACGTTGCCTTATTCTTGGTCATCTCAATTGCTGCGGGCGCTGGCGTGTATCATCTGGCGCTTGCCGTAGGGTTGTAGCTATGCTCGAACAAGTTGTCAACGAAATCCGCAGCGGAGGTACCTTAGAGATTGGATCATTAGCGGCGCGTCTGGGCACAACGCCTCAACTCATCGAAGCCATGCTTGGACACTTACAGCGAAGCGGGTTGATTCAGACCTATATCAATTGTAGCGATGGCTGTCAGGGGTGTAACTTACAAGACGCTTGTACCAAGCCCAACCAAAGCACGATCCGTTTATGGCAGAGTAAGCCCGAAGGTTGATTTCAAAGCCAAGTGCGGAAGTTAAGAAACTTCGGACTCCAAAATTCCCAAATTTTATTGCATGTGTTTCAATATTTGATATACGATCTCATCAACTGACATTGATGTATCTATTGTCAACGCATTTTTTGGTTCTTCGAGAGTCTCAAATTGACTCTGAAGCATATGCGGTTTCATATAATGCTCTTCGCGCGCGGACATGCGCGACCAGATTAAATCATAACTGCCTTTAAGATAAATAATTTGCACGTCTTCATTGCCTTCAAGTAACCGTTGGCGATAATGCGCCTTGAGTGCCGAGCAAGCTAACACGCCGGGATGATTCGTTTTCAGAGAAGCTGAAATTAAATCGTGCAGTGTAGCAAGCCATGGGGCGCGGTCTGAATCGCTTAGCGGAATCCCGCTTTCCATTTTGGCGATGTTTTCAGAGGGATGAAAATTGTCAGCATCGTAAAAGTCCCATCCTAAATGTTCTGCAAGAGCTTCACCAACAGTTGTCTTACCACTTCCAGAGACGCCCATGATGATAAAGAAACGAATTTTCATGCATTGCGTCGTTTTTCAAATTGATAAATCGACCATGAGTTATACAAATGATGATACAAAATGTAGAACGTAGGTCCCATAGCAACCAGTGGATTGATAAACGTCAGTGCGATCCAAATGACGAAAGAGAGATTTTTTTGTCCAAGTGATTGACTGGCTTCCTGCCAGTGGCGGCGACCACCCAGTAAGGCACCTATGCCGAAGTTGATAACACAAATCACCAACGAAATCAAGGCAATCGTTATCAAAATAGAAGCCGAATTGGAATTGTCATTGCGGAGAAAATTCGATGCATTCGCGCTGATGATAAAAAGGTTGATCAGCCAGACAGCAAAAGAAAAAGATTTTCCTTTGCGAATGAAATCTTGTGTCCTGGATGGCTGATGTGAAACAAGTTGCGCAAGAATCAATGGCACGAACATGACGATCAGTACGGGTTCCAAAACTTCCCAAAATGAGATTTGAATGTTCGCGCCGAGCAAGAAAGGCAGCGTTAATGGAATGATCACCGCGCTGGAAAGGTTTGTGATCAACACCGCAGCGACGACATACTCGATTTCCCCTTGGATAAAACTGATAATGACTGGTGCCGCAATCGCAGTTGGCGCGATAGCTGTCATGAAGGCGGTCAATGCCAGCATAACATCAAAAGAGGCAAGCACTGCGTAACAGATAAATGCCACCACTACATTTGCAAGCAAAACCCATAATACATTTTTTTGAAATGTCTGCGGCTTAAACTTGATATCCAGAAATGCGAAGAACAACATCGCCATTAGTAAATATTGGATCAGGAATGAAAACGCATGGAACTGTGGCAGTAATGCACCCAACAGCATGGTTGTCAACAAGCTAAAAACCTTGCTATAAATTTTGAGAAAAGATTTTATTTGTAGAATCATTAGCCATTCAACCGATACAAAATTTCGCCCGTTTTTGGCACATCCAGAACATTTTCATCTTCTTTGGCTTCCATTCATCAATACTGATCTTCGATAAGTCAAGATAAACGAGATTAAGCCGCGTAGACTTCACAGATATTTTACTTGACATTATGAGGATATTCTCAAATTTCTCTGAATGACATACTTCGAAGCACTTGAGAACAAATTGCACTATCCACTTGGCTAGGTAAAATACTCAACCAGAGTCTGATACGCCAAAGCCCCACTTGGCTTACACTCCAAGTGAGGTCCAAATGATTCGTATCCTTATTGCTGATCCTGATCTGGCAACTCGCAAAGCCCTCATCCTTTTGTTGAAACGCAAACTCGACACCCATGACATTCTTGAAATTGGAGATGTCGAGGCGCTCATCCGTTCCCTCGCCGATACACCTCCTGACTTGCTCCTGCTCGATTGGCGACTTTACGGTTCACCCGCCACCGAAACCTGTCGCTTGCTTCGCAAGGCCTATCCGCACTTGAAGATCGTCCTGTTGAGCGTGGATGCGGAGGATGCGAGTGCAGCGAAGCAGGCTGGCGCAGATTTCATCCACAAAGGTGCTTCTCCTGATGAATTGATTGCTACGTTGACGCCACTTTTGCGTAAGGAATAGTAAGTAGGGCGGGTTTGCAACCCGCCAAATTTGATTGTGTCAGGCTAAAAGCCTAACCTACCTCTCGGATATTTTGAAAGGAGAAAGAAATGCAAACAAATCGTTCGAATGCTGGCACACTGATCGCAGGCACGCTCCTAATTGTCTTCGGTCTGATGGCCCTGGCAGGCCAAATCTTCCGCATCGTAGACTGGGGCTTCCTCTGGCCCTTCGCCGTCATCGGATTTGGAGCGCTGTTTTTCGTAGGGATGTACGCAGGTGGAAAGCAAGCTGCAGCTTTTGCCATCCCTGGTAGCATCATTAGTGGGATTGGGCTGATCCTACTCTTCCAGAACATCACAAATCATTGGGAATCGATGTCCTACTTCTGGACGCTGATCATTATGTTCGTTGGGATCGGCATCTACATCATGGGATTATATGGTGGGGATGCGAATCAAAAACGCTCAGGCTTGCGCGTGATGAAAGTAGGATTTATCCTCTTCATCATCTTTGGCGCATTCTTTGAGATACTAATCTTCTCATCATTCAACAATCTCCTCTTCCCGATCTTGCTCATTATCCTAGGTGCCTATTTGGTGTTGAGTCGCTCAGGTCTGTTCAATAGGCAGAAGATTGATGCATCTTCCTCAGATAATTCTTTGCCGCCGGCAAGTTAGGAAAGAAGGAAACCATGGAACATCGAAGATCGTTATTCGGGCCATTGCTATTGATCGCAGCGGGCATCGTTTGGCTGCTCGTCAAATCGGGGACCATTCCCTCTGCTAATCTCTGGGCGCTGACTCATATCTGGCCCTTTTTGCTCATCGCGGCAGGCTTGGGTCTCCTCCTGAGACCGTATTGGAGCTATACAACCATTTTATTGGATGTTATCCTTATCGGCGGCGCGGTGCTGGCAATCCTTTACGCGCCACAGTTGGGATGGGCAAGTCCGTCAATGTTTTCTGTGATAGATATTGGAGAACCCTTTATGGGACCTGGTGAACCTGGCACTGGCAATATTATGACTGAGACACGCAATGTCCATGACTTTCGCGCTATAGACGTGAGCTATCCAGCACAAGTCCTCGTCAAACAAGGGACCAAAGAGTCCCTCAGCATTGAAGCGGAAGACAATCTGTTGCCGGGGTTGAAGACTCAAGTCAAGAATGGTGTGCTTGAGGTTTTCTACAAGACAGAGAATGGCAAACACGTCAACCCAACAAAGACCGTCAAGATCACGATTGTGGTCAAGGACTTGACCAATGTGGATTTCACAAGCGCAGGTGAGCTCGTTATTGAAAAGCTCAAGACAAATGACTTGAGTGTTTCCATGAGCGGTGCAGGTAATCTGAAGCTCGACGGCATCCAGACGAAAATGCTGAGCGTGAACCTGAGTGGCGCGGGTAGTATGAGCGCCTCTGGCACATCTGACGACCTCGATGTAACGATCAGTGGCTTCGGTGATTTCAAAGGTGGAGATCTCCATGACAAGAATGCACGCGTCGACATCAGCGGTGCGGGCAGTGCCACCGTCTGGGCGGACAATAATCTAACGGCAGATGTTTCAGGGGCTGGCTCAATAAGTTATTACGGTTCAGCCTCTGTGACCAAACAGATCAGCGGCGTCGGTGGTGTAAGCCATTTGGGAAATAAGTAAGTGAAAAAGATGGATGGGATTGCCCATCCATCTTTTTCAGAGAAAATCACGAATCGAGTATAACAAATTTAATTTAGCAAAATAGTGGAAACCTATCCACTTGGCTAGTTAAAAACTCCCCTGTTGGCAGGGGAGTCTTTTTATATCTCTTGTTACATTAATAACAAGGAGAAAACAATGAAAAATCAATCTGCTCTCAATTGGCTTGTCCCTTTGATTGCTTTGCTGGCACTTTTCGCTTCTAGTATCGGCTTGCTCTACCCTAACAATGGTAATTCATTCTCATTTACAACTATTCGAGGAGAGACAGTGCAAATTTGGGGGCAGGGATGGTATAGCTATGACACACCAATCGGTGCTTTGGGGTTTAAGGCAGGCGATCTGGTAACCCTTTTCCTGGCGATCCCTATACTGGTTATCTCATTTGTGCTTTACCGTCATGGCTCACTACGTGGAGGTTTATTACTAACAGGTGTGCTCGCTTACTTTCTCTACAACTATAGTTCATTGGGATTTGGTGCGGCCTACAATAACCTATTCCTAGTCTATATCCTGATCTTTTCCGGCAGTCTCTTTGGTTTGATATTGGCACTCACATCTATTGACTTACAAGCACTGTCCACACATTCCACAGAGAAACTGCCACGGCGCGGCATCGGCATCTTTCTGGTTATATCTGGCATTATCCTTAGCCTCATCTGGCTAGTGCTGTCCATCATCCCCGCTTTGCTGCAGAGCAAAGCACCTCCAGAGGCTTACTACTATACAACCTTTATGACAGGGATTTTGGATATTGGACTTGTTGCACCTGTTCTCATTATGGCTGGTGTACTCATTCTCCGCCGGGCTTCTCTCGGTTACCTGCTTGCATCCACAATGCTTGTCTTTACCGCGATCCTGGGACCAAATCTGGCTGTAGGAGGGATTCTCCAGGTTTTGGCAAAAGTAATTACCCTCGGACAAGCCATGACATTTACTGTCCCATTCGTCATTCTAGCGTTGATTGCCATCTGGTTTACCATTCGCCTCTTCCATGATTTCTCAAATGCGGCTCCAAACACCCTCACGATGAAATACAAGAAGGAGAAGCTCAATGAACGCTATTCAGTCAACTAATCTATCCTATGGATGGTATGAAAGTCTTGTATAGGAGAAAACAATGAAATATCAATCTGCTCTCAAATGGCTTATCCCGCTTATCGGAATCCTGGCGTTATTCGCCGTCCTAATGGGATTATTTTATGAAACCCCTGGTCAGCCGTATCCAGTCACCTCTTTTCGAGGTGAGCAAGTCATGATCAATGGACATGGATTGTATTACTACGATACGGTCAGCACCGTGGCGCAGATGCAAGGCAATGACATTATCACACTCATCATTGGCTTGCCGTTGCTGGTCATCTCTACCTGGCTGGCCTTCCATGGTTCACTACGCGGTCGCCTGTTACTGACGGGCACATTGGCATTTTTCCTCTACATCTATATGTCCATGTCCATGCTGACGGCATACAACGCGTTGTTCCTGGTGTATGTAGCCTTATTCACGATGAGCCTGTATGCTTTCATCCTCAGCATATCCTCCTTTGATCTGATGGACTTGCCGAGTCACTTCTCTGAGCGCTTGCCACGCGGTTGGATCGCGTGTGTGCTCTTTGCGGTTGGTGGTTTCTTGTCTCTCGCTTGGTTCGGAAGAGTGATACCAGAACTACTCCATCCCGAAACACCCGCTGCACTGGAAAACACGACCACCCGCGTCATCCAAGCCATGGATTTGACGTTGATTGCTCCATTAGCGATCCTCGCTGGCATTTTGCTTCTGCGCCGAAGTGCATGGGGTTACTTACTAGCTTCCGTAGCCATCCTCAAGGGCCTGACCATGTCACTGGCAGTCAGCACGATGGGAATCAATATGGCGTTGAAGGGCGTGCCAGATGGTCTTGGAATTCTGATTCCCTTCTTGGTACTGACCGCGTTCAACCTAGTAGTGGCGATATTGCTACTCAAGAATATTGACGTTCAGCAAGGAGAGGCAATTCCTGCTTAGTTTAAGCTCAGATGGCCATTCATTTTTTACACAAATTGGCCAAACATCATGACAAAAGAAATGAGACACTATTAACCTCAAATCCTTCATTGAGCACCATTGTGAGGAAACTGTATCTTTACACTTGTCCTACACCTGGGCGACCGGCCCGTTGAGATCATAATCAGCATCCGAGAGCGCACGGACTGCGGTTATCACTTGCTGATGGGACGCCTCCCAGGCTTGGAGGAGGTCAGCAAGATGTGGCTGCTGTCGCTCAGCAACAAGTTGCACAATCCACGGATAAATCTCTTCAGGCGTCGTGTTGGTAGTAACAGCGCGATTATAGACAACGCGCGGGGACGATATCAGCTCATCCCCGGGAAAGAAGCGGCGATCTCATGATCGGTTGCGCCCCAACGATCTATCGTTGGCATGAGCAGCATCATTCCTACTACGCCAATGATTGCAAGCGCAACAAGAATACTCATGAATTTGAGAAGCTTTTCATGCTACATCTCCTTTCAGTCTTTATCGTAATTCGAGGCAAAAGAAAACTCCCCTCTCGCTGGGAGAGTCTCAACCTAACCAGTTGGATAGGTATCAAATCCTTAGAGAAGAGGCTGGAGGACGAGAACGTCCATATCTGAAAGACTGCATAGCGTGGACGG